>ERZ1023839.115-NODE-115-length-26154-cov-18.035978_pt1 | contig 26154 bp, 27 predicted proteins | sample MGYA00380383_ERZ1023839 | MGnify/ENA primary metagenome ERZ1023839 (study PRJEB33179, sample SAMN07449065) | human gut metagenome | biome: Human-gut; feature: Human associated habitat; material: Faeces | host: Homo sapiens | place: India:Kasaragod | collected... | reverse complement strand
CCAGTATCTCCTAAAATAAAAGCTTCCTAATACTTTTGTACAGGCAATTTTTTTAAATACTTAATATTCTTATTTTTTATTTTGTAAAGAAATGGTGCTTCTTTTAAAAATTCGATTTTAGAAACAGTAACTGTATAAAATATTTTTTGACTATTTAAATAATTTTGATAATTAAAGCCATTTGGAAGAGTATTTTTCTTAGGCCTAGTAAAGACCCCTGTTATATGAACCTGTTGCCCTTCCATTAACTTTTCTTCATAAAAATTTTTTTCTTCTTCTGTTTTTAAATAATAAAAGCCAACTATATCTTCTTTGCTATGGATTTTTAAAGTAATTAAATCTCCATCTATTTTAAGACTTTTAATTTTTCCTATTAGCTCAGAAGTGTTCTCATTGTAAACACTTTTTAAAGGAAAAAAATAATTAATAGTCAGTCTTATTCCTAACAAAAGAAAAAGAAAGAGGAAGAAAAATTTAAAGGGCAAGATATGGGACCAGTTTTTCATAAACAGACTCACCAATGCCTTTAATATTTTTTAATTCCTCTAAAGATTTAAAGGGACCGCAAGTACTACGATAATCCAAAATAAGTTTTGCTTTAGCTTCCCCAATATTAGGTAAAGTCATTAATTCTTCTAAGGTTGCCGTATTTAAATGAATTTTGTCATCTTTAGTAGTAACTTCACTATTAGTTTCGCTAACTGCTTTCTTTTGTATTTTTTCTTCTTTAATTTCCTCTTTAGTAAAAACAGTAATAACCATCTCTTTGGTAAGTTGTTTGCTTAGATTTAAATTACTTGTATCAGCACTTTCAAGTAATCCACCCGCCAAGGTAATAACATCATTCACTATCATTTTATCCGTCACTTTATAAACACCAGGACTTACCACAGCACCCTTAATATCGACCATAAACTCTGTTTCTGTTACTTTTTCACTTTCTTTTACAACATCCACAGTAGGACAAGTAAAACTTTCTTCAGCGGTAACATCCTTTAAATAAAAACCTAGGAAACCCACTAAAAAGATGAAAATAAAAAATAAACTACAAAAAATCTTATGCTTACGGCAAAATAATAAAATTTCATTCATTTCGAGTCCTCCTTTCTAAGAAGATAAATAAATTACCTTCTACTTATATATACAAGAAAAATCTCTGATTTCCTTTTTTTTATGTGTAATTTGTCAAAAAAATTTCAATAAATAAAAAATAAGCACATTTAAGGCTTACTTTTCGTGGTTTTACATATTATTTTTAAGATTTAAAATTTCTTCCTTGCTTAGTTTGGAGGCTATCATTATTGTCTCTAGTGGAGTATTTAACTTTAAAAGATCTTTAGCAACTTCAATATTTCTTTCTTTTTTGCCAATATCAATACCAGCTGTTAAACCAGTTTCAGTGGCTTCTTTAAGCTCAGTATTATGGCATTTTTCTTCATCTTCTTCTTTGGTCATATAACTAAAAAATTCTGGGTCTTCATTTACTTTCTTAACTTCGTTCATAAATTTCATTACCTTTCTATCATTTGACAATTTTGCCAAGTCTTCTTCATTTAAATCAAGCATAATTAAATACTTGAATTTCTGAATGTTTACTTCGTCTTTAGCATACCAATAATTTAAGACTTTGTCCATATTCCATTCGACAATTTTAAAGTTACGAACAAAGTTTTTCTCACCATCATTCAAAGTATAAATCCGACATATTTTATCATCTTTCTTATTCATACCATAAGTAAGATTTAATTGAATGATTAAAGTATCTTCACTGTAGGAATCACCTTTTAAAGTATATCTACTATAAACATTACATAAGAAGGCTAAGTTTCTGGTATGAAGATAATCTTTAGGTTCTGAGTTAATCTCAATACCAATATAACCTTCACTTGTTTTTAAAAGTAAATCACAATACTTTTTACGAGTATTAATATTTCCTTGAAGGGTTTCTACATTAAGTCTTTGAATCTCATAAACTTTAAGGCTTAAAGTAAGTTCTAATAAAGCTACTAATAAATCCTCATTTTCTTCTTTTAAAAAGACTTCTTTAAATGTTCTGTCGTAACGACAACTGTAAAATTTTTTTACTTCTTCTAATTCTCTTATCATGTATTTATCCTCTTCTAAGAAAGATAATTTTGCTAGCTTTAAATTATCCTTCTACTTATATATACAAGAAAAATCTTCAATTTCCTTTTTTTTCGGCATAATTTGTTGATTTTTTGTCTAATTTGTTTTTTATTCTCATAAAATACATTAGAAAGGACGTATGTATATGTTTCCAAATCCTGTAAGAAGTGGTCTTACCCTTACAAAAGTTATCGGTGGAATGAGTAAAACTTTAAATGTTGTTAACCAATTAATTCCCTTATACAAAGAAGCGAAACCTATGCTTTCAAATGCTCAAAATGCCTTTAAAATTGCTAAAGAATTTATGACACCAGATAATAATACTGTTTCTGTAAAGACAAAAAGTAAGACATACTCTTCACCCCAAACAAAAAACGAGACATCTTTGCCATCATCAAATCGTCCCGTTTTCTTTGTATAAATAGTTTAATACTAATTTTAACTTTCTTTTGATTTCTTCATTTTGACTTTGTTTTAAAATCGTACTATAAGTTTCTTTTAAAAAATTGTAATAATTTTTATTATGAGGATTATAAAGGCCTAGTAAAAGTTCTTCTTCGCTAAGTTTCTGCAATCCTTTTTGATATACCATAATGGCATAATAATGTCCTTTTTCTTCTAATATTTTTTCTTCTTTTAAAGTAAAATTTTGTTTCATCATCGTTTGTCTTAATTTTTCTAAATCATTATTAGACTGAATGATAATCTTCTTTATCGGTTCTAGTTTTTCTTTATTATCTAAAATAGATAAAATCGTACTCGCACCCATACCAGCTAAAACTAAAGTATCATAATTTTTAGTATCTACTTTATCTAACCCATCACTTAAAAGAGTTTCGATTGTATTTTCTAAATAGTTTTTTTGGATATTTTCTTTAGCTACATTTAAAGCATTTTCATGGATATCTGTTGCCAAAATATGAGTAGCACCCTTTTTAGCCATATAAATTGGCACATAAGCATGATCACAACCAATATCAATAATTTTATCTTCTGTGGTAAGAAAAGAACAAATGGCTTCTAATCGTTTTTGTTTCATTAGTCAGTCATAAAATCTTTCAATTTTTTAGCTCTAGAAGGATGTCTTAATTTGCGTAAAGCTTTTGCTTCAATTTGTCTTATTCTTTCTCTTGTGACATTAAACTTTTTACCAACTTCTTCTAAAGTATGACTAGTACCATCAATAAGTCCAAAACGAAGTTCCAATACTTCTTGTTCTCTTTCTTGTAAAGTTTCTAAAACAGCTTTAATTTCTTCTTTTAAAATCTCATTTGTAGCATACTCTTCAGGAGTCATGGTATTGATATCTTTAACAAAATCTCCTAAATGAGAATCATCTTCTTCACCAATTGGGGTTTCTAGTGAAACAGGATCTTGACTAATCTTAATGACATCACGAACTTTTTCAACGGAAATACCCATTTTTTTAGCTAATTCTTCTTCTGAAGGTTCTCTATTAAGTTCAAGTGTTAATTGTCTTTGAATACGTGCCATCTTATTAATAGTTTCAACCATATGAACTGGAACACGAATAGTTCTTGCTTGGTCAGCTAAAGCTCTCGTGATAGCTTGACGAATCCACCATGTAGCATAAGTTGAGAATTTATAACCTTTATCATAATCAAATTTATCAACAGCTTTCATAAGACCAATATTACCTTCTTGAATAAGATCTAGAAATAAAAGTCCTCGACCAACATATCTTTTAGCAATGGAAACGACTAAACGAAGGTTAGATTCTGCTAATTTATTTTTGGCTTCTTCTTCTCCATTAGCAACCCTTTTAGATAGTTCTAGCTCTTCTTCTGGTGTTAATAAAGAAATACGGCCAATTTCTTTTAAATACATTCTAACCGGGTCATTAATATTAATATCTTTTGTAATTTCGGCATCATTTAAAATAATGGGTTCTTCCTCTATTTTAGCTCCATTTTTAGAGCTTGCTTCATCTTCTTCGCCAATGATAGCAATGTCATTTTCCATTAAAGCATTATATAAATCATCTAAAGAATCATTATCTACTTCAAGGCCTTTTAAAGCAGAAGCAAGTTCTTCATAAGTGACATGGCCTTTTTCTTTTCCTTTTTTAATTAATTCACTTTTTCTTTCATCAAAAGATTTAATTTCATGAACTTTAATGCTAATATTTTTCTTTTTAGCTGGAGCTTTTTCTAATAAATCAATTTTTTCTTGTTCAATTTCTTTTCGAAAAGCCATTACTTCCGCTTTACTTGCTTTACATTCTTTAGCAATTTCTACTACTTCACTAACAAGAAGATATCCTTCTTGTTTTCCTTTTTCTAATAATTCATTTTTTTTCATTTCAAATTTAGTCATTCTCAACACTTCTTTCTTTTTTTAAATTTTCTGCTTCAATTTTATTTTCAATTATTTTTTTCCCTATTAATTCTTTTTGATAAATATCCACAGTCTTTTTTTGTTCTTCTTTCAAAGATTTAATTTTGTTTTGCAAATTTTTTTGCTTAACACCATAGATATAATCTCTTAATTTATTTTCTGTCAATTCTTCATCTTTTATACTGGAAATAAGTTCGTATATTTCATCTTTTAATAAAGAGGTTTCGATAAAAGATAAAAAATCAGCAAAAACCATTTTCTTTTTGGTCATATAATAACCTAGTATTTCAGAAGCAATCTCTCTATACAAGGTTTCTTCAAAATAACCTAACTCATCTTCATAAATTTGAATATATTTTTCATCATTCATCATGTAATAAAGAATATTTTTAATACAAGTCAAATATTGTCCATCTTTTTTCTTTGGTTTAACTGGCTCTTTAGGGATTATTATTTCTTCTTTTTTAGGGATACTATTTTGTAAAGTCTCTAAAGGAATATGGTATTCATTAGAAATTTGATTCAAAATAATGCCTGTGGTAATCTCATCTTCATCTTTTAAAATTTGAAGAACTTCTTTAATATATAAAGATAATTCACTTGCGTCATTTAAGTTTCGATCTTGTTTTAAATAATTCAATTTAAATTCTAGAAAGGATAAAGGTCGTTCAATATTTTCTTTCATAGCTTCGGCGCCGAAAGATAAAATATATTCATCAGGGTCTTTTTTACCACTTAATCTGATAACAAAAACTTCGATACCACTTTTAATTAATTCTTCACCGACCGCATAAGTAGCCGTAAGACCGGCTTCGTCATTATCTAGCATAAGGATGACTTTAGAACGAAGATTTTTTAAAATTCTTACTTGCTCTTCAGTTAGACTCGTTCCCATTAACGCTAAGGTGTTTTTAAAGTCATTAATATACATCCTTATCGCATCCATGTTGCCTTCCACTAAAATAACTTCTTTTTGAAGTTGAATATATTTTTTAGCTCGATGATAATTAAATAAAATTTGACCCTTTCGAAACAAAGGGGTTTCTCTACTATTAAGGTATTTAGGTCCGTTGTTATCTTTATAAATACGACCTGTAAAACCAACGACATGGCCTTCTAAATCATGAATAGGAAATAAAATACGATTTTTAAAAACATCGGTGTATTCTAAGTTCTTCTGATTTACTAAGCCTAAAGATAATGCTTGTTCCAAGGACATCTTTTTTTTCTCTAAAAATTTGGCTAAGTTATTATCATTTAATGAAAGACCAAGATTAAATTCTTTAATATCATTATCATTTAATCCTCTTTGGTGTAAGTAATTTCTTGCTTCACTTCCGTTATCAGTTTGAATATTATTTTCAAAAAAGAGATTGGTTAAGTCCATGATTTCATAAAGACTTTTGTATTTTTCATTTACTTTCGATGTTTTTTCAATATTTAAATTAATTCCAACTTTACTACCAACTTTACTAACAGCTTCAATATAACTTATATTTTCATAATCACTAACGAATTTAAAGACGTTTCCACCGGCACCACAAGAAAAGCATTTAAATAACTGTCTTTCTTTAGAAACACTCATACTTGGCGAATGGTCTTGATGAAAAGGACATACCCCAAAGTAATTCTTTCCTTTTTGGATAAGAGGAATATATTCTTTGATAATATCCACGATATCTGCTTTATTTCTTATTTCATCAATCGTCTCTTGCGATATTTTTGGCATATAAATATAACTCCTCCCCTAATAATATATATTACAGGTAAACTCGTCATTTCCTTTTTTTTCTGACAAAAAAAATGCAAATCTTTGCATTTTTTGCATTTCTTTACATAAACTTTACGCTTTATATTTTATTTTTTGATAAAAAAGATAACCTAGCATAACTATGCTAAAAACAATGAAAACTCCTTCTCTAAATCCAAAAAGATTTAAAATAAAGGAAATAACGCCAATAAAAATTCCACAAATCATTTTGCCTTTACGTGTCACAGGGGTTATAAAATTATTCCTAGAAAAATAAATAGCTGCAAAAATTAAAGAACTATTTAAAAGAAAATCACTTTGCCAAACAGGTGTCTTTACAATAGAATACAAAAGACTACTTATCAGATAACTAATAATGATGGTAATGGGAATATCTTTTTTATAATAAAAATCTGTACTTAAAAATAAATAAAGGAATAAACTTAAAATAATAGAAGTAATCCCAAACGAACCCACTGAAATTCCTAATAAAATATCTAACGTTTGATAAGAATAAGAATATAGCTTTTCCATCTCATTTTGAAGTCCTATGTTTTCTATTAAACAAAAGATAATCAATAGTGTCTTAAATAACAAAACATTTTCTAATTTAATATTTTTCATCTTGCAAATAAATTGCCAAAAATTAAAGATACTTAGAAATAAAAGACCCCATTTCAAAGAAAATGCTGGCGGAAATAAAAGAGTAAACAAAAGACTACTATTGATTAAAGAAAGTTTGTTTTCTTTTTTCGTCAAAAGTGAAATAAGGACACCTTCTCCTAAGGAAATTAAAGGTAAAATAAGGCCCTTTAAGGAAGATAAAAATGTCATTTTATCCATGAAGACATAAGTTAAACCATTTTTGTACCAACCAAAAAGAGTAAACAAAATAAGAAAGACAAATACGCCTCTTTCATAAAAAAGAGTTTTGTCTTTATAATGAAGATATGTTTTCATGCTTGTTCCTCCTTTGAAAGATATTTAGAGATATCAATATGACTTGGACAAATAAAAGTACACAAGCCACAATTATCGCAATTTAAAGGTTTTATACGTCCTTTTGTTTTGACACATTCATATACACGGCATTTTAAAGGACATACTTCATTACATTTGCCACAGTTAATACACTCTCTCATTTTTTCTTTTTTCTTTTTCATAAAAAAGACGGCTTTAACATCTAAAGTTAAATAAATATTTTCTAGCTTTGCTTCGGTTCCTTTCATGAGTCCATTTACTAAGATATCACAATCTTTGTCTTGTAAAATTTTAGTATTATCGATAATTTCTTTTAAATAAGTACCTACTTTCGCCCGACAAACAAATGATTTAGATATGGCGTCTCCTAAAATAGTTACGAAAGTAAAATCTTTTTGCCTTCCTTTTACAATTTCATAATAGACATCGTAAATTTTATCGGTAGAAAGCATGACACAATTATCTGTCCAATTTAAATATTTTTTAACGTTTTTTTCGTCCTCGATAGGATACTCGTCTTTGACATAAAAAAGCGAAACATTAGGGTAAGTAGAAATATTTTTTTCAAAACTCAAAATACTTTTATAATCAGTTTCTTTTAAAAGAAGACAAGATGATTCAATATTTAAAGCATCACATAATAAATCAATCATAAGTAAGATTTCATTGGCATAGTTTTCATGAAGTTTTTGCTTATTAAAAATAAGTGGTTCGTCTTCTAAACCATTAACATAAAGCATTTTTTTATTTTGAAGCTTTCTAAAATCATATTCTTTATAATTTAATATTTGCCCCTTTAAATTAGGAGAAATAATCGTTGTTGTTCCATCTACTCCTTTATAATTAGAAAGTTCTTGATAATCATTTTGAATTTGCATAAAAGATACTTCTTTTAAAGAATAATCTTTTCTTTTGACAATATTTTTGATATAACCACTGACAGGACTATAGAAATCTTTTTGCAAGTAAGTATATAATAGTTCTCCTTTTAAAACAGTTTTACTTTTTATTTTTAAAGTCGCGGTTTCATCTATCGGTAAAAAAACTTTGCTCGGATTCATGATTTCTTTAATATCATTTTCCATTTTAATATTTATATTTTGCGCTAAAGATAAAATTTTTTTCACACTACCACCAACTATCTATCATTGTAGCAAAAATTAAAAAAAGAGTAAATTAGCTTTACCCTAAAAAATTATAAATGTTTTTTAAATTCTTTAAAAATACTATCATTATCAAGTCCTGTTTCATCTAGGGCGTCTAATAATTTCTTTTGTTCTCTTGTTATTTTTGTTGGAGTAATAACTTTAATAATAACAAATTCATCTCCCTTACGTAGAGAGCCAGGAACTTTTAAGCCCTTTCCTTTTAGTTTATATTTTGTTCCACTTTGACAACCTGGTTTAATTTCCATAATGACATTACCATAAATGGTTGGAACTTCTTTTTTACATCCTAAAATGGCTTCGGTAATAGTAATAGGCAGTTCGATGGTTAAGTTCTCGGCATCTCTTTCATAGAATGAACTTTCGGCAACATGAATTTCTAAGTAAATATCACCGTTTGGTCCACCGTTTATACCAGCTTCTCCTTTACCACTTATTCGTAGTTGATGACCTGTCTCGACACCTTCAGGAATTTTGATTTCAATTTCTTTTTTCTTTTTAACTTGTCCTGTACCTTTGCAACTATTACATACTGTTTTAAATGTTTTACCAGTACCTTCACATTTTGGACAAGCACTTCTACTTTGCATCATCCCAAATAGACTTCTTTGTTCAGTTACAACATAGCCATTACCATGACAATAGCTACAAACTTCTTCACCAAAGCCACCTTTACCATGACATTCGGAGCAAGTATCATTTAAAGTAAGTTCAATGTCTTTTTGAACACCAAAACAAGCCTCTTCAAAAGTTAAATCAACACGAACTAAAGTATCTCTACCTTTACGAGCTCTTTGGCTAGTTCTACTAGTACTTCCGCCTCCAAAAAAGTCAGAGAAATCAGAGAATCCTCCTCCGCCAAAGCCACCACCGAAGACTTGTCTTAAAATGTCATTTAAATCGACGTCACTTGCATCAAAGCCAGCACCACCTGAAGCACCATCAAAGGCTGCATGACCAAATTGATCATATTGCCGTCTTTTATTTTCATCGGATAGTACCGCGTATGCTTCACCTATTTCTTTAAATTTTTCCTCATCACCCGTTTGTTTGTTATCGGGATGATATTTTTTAGCTAATTTTCTAAAAGCAGATTTTATTTCATCAGCCGTAGCTGTTTTAGATACACCTAATACTTCATAGTAATCTTTTTTATTCATTATTCTTCACCACTTTCTAGTAATTTTTTTAACTCTTGTACTTTTTCCTCTATAAAATGAAAGACCTTTTCATAAGTTTCTTTTGTAGTTAAATCAATATCGACTTCTTTTAAAATATCTAAGACATTTTTAGATGAACCACTTTTTAAGAAATTTAAATATTTTGGAACAAAATTATCTTTATCTTCATAAATGTCATTCACAATACTAATGGCACTAATAAGACCAGTGGCATATTGATAAACGTAAAAAGGACTATAAAAATGACTTATGCGCATCCATTCATAACGAATATCTGAATCAATAATCACAGAATCTTGAAAATATTCTTTATTTAAATCATAATATACATCACTAAAGCTTTCTTCTGTTAAAGATTCTTTATTTTGACATTTTTTACTCATTATACTTTCAAATTCAGCAAACATCGTTTGTCTAAAAATAGTTGCTTTCACTTTATTTAAAAATTCACATAAATAATATATTTTTTCTTCTTTTTCTTTCGCGTGATCTAACATATAAAAGGAAAGTAAGGTTTCATTTACCGTAGAAGCAATCTCTGCTAAAAAGATTTCATAACTATAATAAGGGTAGCTATTATTTTCTTTGGAATACATAGAATGCACGGCATGGCCAAGTTCATGAGCAAGAGTACTTACGGATGAAAAAGTGCCATTAAAGTTTAATAGAACATAAGAATCAGTGTCATAACCACCCCATTGATACGCGCCATTGTGTTTTCCTTCATTTGGATAAAAATCAACATCATGATTTAAAAACATACTATTAAAATGTTCGAGATAATCTTTTCCTAATGGTTTTAAGGCTTTATTAACAAGGGCGATAGCTTCTTCTTTAGTGTATCTTTTGTTACTTTCTTTGACAATAGGAACATAAGTATCATATAAATGATATTCTTTTAAGCCAAGTTTTTTAGCTTTTAATTTTTGAAATAAAATGTTTAAATGATTATATTCATGAACCATTGCTATTAAATTTTCATAAACTTTCTTGTCAACTTCAATACTATCTAAAGCCATTTCTAAGGCTGTATCATACTTTCTTAATTTTCTTACAAATTCTAATTCTTGATAGTTTCCTTTTAAAAGAGACGCAAAGGTATTTTTATGTTCAGCATAATATTTATGATAGTTTTTAAAAGCTGCTTCTCGTACCTTTTGGGAAGGATGTTCTAATAATTCGCCATAGTTGTAATGACTAAGGAAAACTTTTTTACCTTCAAAAGAAATTGGTTCAAAAAAAGCATCCGCGACATCTAAAGAAGTAAAAGCTTCATCAGGTGTGCCAAAAGCACTCATCGCTGCGCTTATAATTTCTTCTTCTTTTTCACTTAAAACACGTTTTTTTTGCTTATAAAGGCGTTTAAAATATAAGACATATTTATCATCATCTAAAAGTTTTAAGACATCTTCTAAATCTTTTTTCATTAATTCTGAAGTTACAAAAGATTCACTTTCTGATAAAACATTTGCTAAGTTTTCTATTTCTAACATTTTATTTTTAGCTTCATTATTTCTCGTATCTTCATCGTATAAAAATCTAGTATATAATAATAATTTAGCATAACTACGTTCTTCGTTTTCATTGGCTTTTAAATACTCTTTTAAAGAATATTTAGAATCTAAAATATGACCACGCATAGAAACTATTTTTTGATTTTCTTTTTTTACGGCAGTTACTAAATCTTGATATTCTTTTTCATCTTTGATTATCTTAGAAATATCCCAGCAATCATTTTTATCCAATTCGCATCTTTTTCTTAAATCTTCCATAATAAATCCTTTCTAAAATCGGAAAAGAAAGTCCTAGAAACACCTAGAACTTTCTAAGAACATTATTTTTCTTCGTAAGAAGCTTCTTCTACACCATCATCTGTTTTTTTACTTTCAGTATTATTAGGTGTTTCTGTTTGAGTTGCTTGATTATTTTTAGCAGCTTCTTCATATGCTTTGGTAGCAAGTTTCATCGCTACTTCATTTAAACTTTCGGTTTTCTTTTTGATATCTTCGATATCATTTTTTTCAATAGCTTCTTTTAATTCTTTAATTTTTCCTTCAGCTTCTTCTTTATCTTTGCTATCTACTTTATCACCTAAATCTTTGATAGCTTTTTCAGTTTGGAAGATTAAAGCATCAGCGTCATTTTTAGCATCTACTTCTTGTTTACGTTTTTCATCAGCCTCTTTATTAGCTTCAGCGTCTTTCATCATTTTATCGATTTCTTCATCACTTAAGTTAGTACTAGAAGTAATCGTAATAGATTGTTCTTTGTTAGTTCCTAAGTCTTTAGCTGTTACATGAACGATACCATTGGCATCAATATCAAATTTAACTTCGATTTGAGGAACTCCTCTTGGAGCTGGTGGAATATTACCTAATTGGAAGTTACCAAGGGTTTTATTGTCACTAGCCATTTTTCTTTCGCCTTGTAAAACGTGAATGTCAACAGCAGGTTGATTATCAGCAGCTGTACTAAATACTTGACTCTTACTTGTTGGAATAGTTGTATTTCTTGGAATTAAGACAGTCATAACACCACCTAATGTTTCAAGACCAAGTGATAATGGAGTAACATCTAGTAAAACTAAATCGTCCATTTCACCCGTTAACACACCACCTTGAATAGCAGCACCCATAGCTACTACTTCGTCTGGGTTAACTCCTTTATGTGGTTCACGACCAAGTTCTTTTTTAACTAATTCTTGAATATAAGGAATACGTGTAGAACCACCAACTAAAATAACTTCATCAATATCACTGTTTGATAATTTAGCATCAGATAAAGCTTTATGAACTGGCTCTAAAGTACTATCAAATAAATCACGGTTTAAATCTTCAAATTTAGCTTTAGATAATTCAATATCCATATGAATAGGTCCATCTGCATTTTGAGAAATAAATGGTAAATTGATTTGCGTAACACTCATACCAGATAAATCTTTTTTAGCTTTTTCAGCTGCATCTTTAATACGTTGCATAGCCATTGCATCATTTGTTAAATCAACACCATGTTCTTTTTTCATCGTATCAACTAAATAGTCCATAACACGTTTATCGAAATCATCACCACCTAAATGGTTATTACCAGCAGTAGCTTTTACTTCGAAAACACCATCACCAATTTCAAGGATAGAAACATCGAATGTTCCACCACCTAAATCATAAACTAAAATAGTTTGAGTCTTTTCTTGTTTATCTAAACCATATGCTAAAGCAGCAGCTGTTGGTTCATTAATAATACGTTTAACATCTAAACCAGCAATTTTACCAGCATCTTTAGTTGCTTGTCTTTGCGCGTCATTAAAGTAAGCTGGAACAGTAATAACTGCTTCTTTAACAGTTTCACCTAAATAACTTTCAGCATCTTTTTTTAATTTTCCTAAAATCTTAGCTGAAATTTCTTGTGGAGTCCATTCTTTACCATTGGCACTCACTTTTTCACTTGTTCCCATTAATCTTTTAATAGAAGCAATTGTATTTTTAGGGTTGGTTACAGCTTGACGTTTGGCACGATCACCAACTAAAACTTCATCCCCTTTAAAAGCTACGACAGATGGTGTAGTTCTTCCCCCTTCATCATTTGGAATAACAACTGGGCTTCCGCCTTCAATAACAGAAACACAACTGTTAGTTGTTCCTAAATCTATACCTATAATTTTACTCATATTTATCTATCCTTTCTTATTTTATAAATTTCTTTGAACATCTTGTTCCATTTGCTGTCTATATTTATGAACAGCATCTTTTAATTCTTCATAAGTTGTTTCTTTACCATATTTTTGTTTAAATAATTCTAATAGTTGCGTTTTAGATTTGGCAAATTGTTCCGTTAATAATTGATAATTATCTTTGAAATTACCCATCATAGCCCACATTTGATATAGGCCCATATCTAATTCTATTTTTTCAGTATCCACTAATTTTTCAACTAAAAGACTATCATTTGCAAAAATATTACTATAAAATGTAAAATCCATTATTCTTCACCCCTTTGATTTACTTTAACCATGGCTGGTCTAATAACTTTATCCTTATACATATATCCTTTTTGTAAAACGTCTAAAACGATATTATTTTCAAATTCTTCATCATTATCGACTAAGACAGCATTCATACTTTTCTCATCAAAAGGATTATGTAAGGCTTCCACTTCTCTAACATCAAATGTTTTTAATATTTCAATCATATTAGCATAAATCATTTTGAAGCCGCTTAAGAATTTGCTGATTTCATCCGATAAATTATTATCATCCATTTTAATGGCATGTTCAAAATTGTCTAAAATAGGAAGTATTTTTTCAACAAGTTCTTCACCATCATATTTTAAAAGACGACTTTTTTCTTCTTCAAAGCGACGACGCATATTTTGCATTTCTGCCGATAATCTTAATATTTTTTCATCTTTTAATTTAGATTCTTCTTTTAATTTTTCCATTTCTACATGATGTTTACATTCTTTATTTTCTTCATGTTTCTTTTTCTTTGCTGTTTCTTTTTTTTCAATTTTCTTTTCTTCTTTATCCATTAGTATCCTCCTCATTGAGTTCTTTATTTATAAAGGAAAGTAAGCCAACAACACGGTCATACTCCATTCTTTTTGGCCCGATGATGGCAATAGTTCCTTCTTCACCATCTTTTTTGTAAGTTGTTTTAATAACTGTGACATTAGGATCAAATTCACTATCTTTACCAATATAAATGTTTACGCCTGCTTTATCTTCAGTGGCATCAATCTTTTCGATGAAAGCTCGATCTTCAAATTTATCTAAAATATTTTTGATTTTACCAACATCATTATATTCTGGTTCTTGTAGCAAATAATTTTTGCCACGAACGTGAATGGTTTCATCTTTTTTGGAAGCAATATCATGAAATGTCTGGGAGAAAATAGAGAAAATTGTTTCATATTGTCTTATTTTTTCAGCAATAATTGGTTTGATTTCATACTCTAACCTAGTTGATACATCTTTAATAGGTGTTCCTACTAACATCTTATTAATAATTTCACAAGTTTTTACAACCTCATTCATATCAATCGTACTAGCTAGTTGAAATTGTTTATTTTGCACAATTCCTTTATCCGTACAAACAAGGGCAACAATTTTGCCATTGGTAAGAGGAATGATATTTACTTGCTGTAAAGCATTTTCATCACTATTTTTTCCTAAAACAACACTCGTATAACTGGTCATCTCGCTAATGATTTCAACACAGGCTTCAATGGTATCTGATAAAGCCAGTTCTTGATTTTTGAAAATTACTTGTAACTTATGAGCATCTGCCTCGGTAAGTTCCTTTGGTTTCATCAAATTTTCAACATAATATTTATATCCATCTTCAGAAGGAATTCTTCCCGATGAAATATGATTTTTTTCAAGTAAGCCGATTTCTTCTAAATGAGCCATCTCATTACGAATTGTCGCGGACGAGCATCTGAGTTTTTTACATAAAGATTTACTGCCAACTGGTTTAGCTGTCTTTATATAAGACTCGACAATCTCTTTTAGGAGTCGTTGTTGTCTTTCACTCATTTTTTCACTTCCTTTTAGGGCATTCCTTACAAATGCTATTAACATTATAGCACTATTTTTAGCACTGTCAATACTACTCTGCTAATTTTATGCTAAATTGCATAAAAAAAGAAGAACTTTTTTAGTTCTTACTTGTGCTTCCAAAACCGCCAGTACGTTCTCCTGTCGCATCATCATTATCAACCGTTAAATATTTTTGAAAAATACATTGAGCAATTTTTTCACCTTTTTGGATGTGTACTTCTTCCTCTTTAACATTGTAAAAAGCAACCATGATATGGCCATCATTATCGACATTGCCATAGTAGTCTTTATCAATAACACCTACAGAGTTAGCTAAAACAAGACCTTTCTTTTTAGGATTAGAACTTCTATTATAAAGATATAGAACCTCATCATCCATCATATAAGCTTTAATACCCGTTTTAACAAGGGTTGGCACTTTTTCTTCTTTAAAAGGATGGATCACAGTATCTTCAGCAGCCTCGATATCGTATCCTGCTGAAAAAGCTGTACTTCTTTTTGGAAGACGAATATTCTTTTCTTCCCATCCTTTAGCAATTTCAAAACCACGTGTTCTCATTTTATACCTCTTTCTAATAACTTTTTCTCGTCACCTTGACTATAGTAAAATATAGGTTTATTTAAAAATTCAGCATGTCTTATTTGGTCTTTAGTAGAAGAACCAATATATCCTTTTTCATCTACCACTAAAACAATATGGCTGTAATTAATTTTAGCTTTTTGGACTTCATCTAACACTTTTTTATTTTGCACACCACATAAAGGTGGCTCCCCAGACTGAGTATAAACAAGTGGTGAAAAAACTAAATAACCGGCTAAAGAAAGCTCTTCTTCTAGCTTTCTAAAAGTACTTTCAAATTTAGTACTCCCTATTAAACAAACAATTGTAAACATTTTTAACCCTTTCTATAATTTTTGAAAAGTCTTATCATTGACAGGAATTAAAACAATACTCTTTTCTTGTAAAGTTTTTGGAACATCAATAATTCTTTGATTAGCGCTTCCTCTAAAAGCAAGACCTTTATGGGCTTTGGAAATATCAAAACGGCCATCTACTAATACATCAATATAAGATAATACTTCTTTGGTGAAAGGATATTTGTCATACATGTCATCCATGATTTCTTTATCAAATAAATATCCCGAATAACACCAAATATCCTTATCCTTATATGTTTCTTTAACCTTTTTTAATAAAGGTAATAAGGCTTCCTGGTTAGGAGGATACATTGGTTCTCCTCCTAATAACGTTAAGCCTTTAATATAAGATGGTTTTAAAAGTTCAATAATTTCATCAATTTCTTTATCGGTAAATTTTTTGCCGTAATTGTAATCCCAAGCAATTTCATTAAAACATCCTTTACAATGATGAGGGCAGCCACTAACAAACAAAGAAACACGAACTCCAAAACCATTAGCAATATCAAAATTTTTTATTTCCGCATAATGCATAAGAAACCTCTATAAATGAGTAACACGAGCTTTAATTTCTTTTGTTTTGCCAACATTCCAGAAATTTTCACCTAAGTATCCACATGTTCTTCTTGCAACATTCATTTTTGTTTTATCTTTATTATGACAGTTTGGACATTCCCAGTCTAAATCATCGTTCACCATAATCTCTCCTGTGTAACCACAAACATGGCAATAATCAGATTTAGTATTAAATTCAGCATATTGAATATTGTCATATATAAATTTAACAACTTCTTCCATGGCTTCTAAGTTGTGTTCCATATTAGGAACTTCTACATAAGAAATACATCCTCCAGAACTGATTGGTTGGAATTGACTTTCAAATTTAAACTTAGAGAAAGCATCGATATGTTGTCTTACATCCACGTGATAACTATTGGTGTAATATCCTTTATCGGTAACATCTTTAATCGTTCCAAAACGCTCTTTATCAATTCTAGCAAAACGATAACATAAACTTTCAGCCGGAGTGCCGTATAAAGCAAATCCTAAACCAGAAGCTGCTTTCCATTCATCTACTTTAGCTCTTAAGTGACGAATCAATTTTAAAGCAAATTCTTCACCTTCTTTTGTAGTATGAGGAACTCCTCTCATTAGCATTGTTGTTTCATAAATACCAATATAGCCTAAAGAAAGGGTTGAATAACAAGTATTTAAATATTTATCAATTTTTTCACCTTTTTTTAATCTAGCAATGGCACCATATTGCCAGTGAATTGGGGAAATATCACTCGTTGTACCAAGTAAGGCTTCATGACGACACATTAAGGCTTCCCGACATAATTCTAGTCTTTCATCTAGTAAACTCCAGAATTTTTCCTCGTCTTTCTCAGCCACAATAGCAACTTGTGGTAAGTTAATAGAGACAACACCTTGGTTGAAACGTCCTTCAAACTTATAATTACCATTTTCATCTTTAAATGGTGATAAGAAACTACGACATCCCATAGGACTAAAGACATTACCTTCATAATTTTTACGCATTTCTTTAGCACTGATATAATCAGGATACATTCTCTTAGCAGAACATTTAACTGCCAAATGTGTTAAATAATCGTATTTACCACCTTTTAAGCAATTGTTTTCATCAAGAACATACACTAGTTTTGGGAAAGCTGGCGTAACATACACACCTTTTTCGTTTTTAATACCCTCTAATCTTTGTTTTAAAACTTCTTCAAAAATCATAGCATTTTCTTCAATGTATTCATCACCATCTCTTAAATACATGAAAAGTGTTACAAAAGGTGATTGACCATTTGTTGTCATAAGGGTATTAATTTGATATTGAATGGTTTGAACACCGGCTTTAATTTCTGTTTTTAAACGGTCCATAACCATTTCATCAACATCTTTTTTCGTAAGTTTTTTCTTGATGTCTGGCTCTATTTGATCATAAAATTTTTCTTTTGTTTTACGAACATATTTACCAAGATGAGAAATATCAACAGATTGGCCACCATATTGATTAGAAGCCACTGCAGCGATGATTTGTGTCATAACAGTACAAGCTACTTGGAAGCTTTTTGGAGACTCGATCATTTTACCATTCATAACCGTGCCATTATCTAACATATCTTCAATATTGATAAGACAACAATTAAAAATTGGTTGAACAAAGTAATCCGCATCATGAAAATGTAAAATACCTTCTTCATGAGCTTTACTTATTTTTTCAGGAAGTAAAATTCTTCTGGTTAAATCTCTTGATACTTCACCGGCAATATAATCTCTTTGGGTGCTAGCTAAAGATGTACTTTTATTTGAGTTTTCTTCTGCTAATTCTTTATTAGAATTTTTAATAAGACTTAAAATAGATTCATCTGTTGTATTTGATTTTCTTACTAAAGCTCTCGTATAACGATAAGTAATGTATTCTTTAGCAAGAGCAAATTTACGAAGACTCATTAATTTTTCTTCAATGATATCTTGAATATCCTCTACTAAAATTCTTTTTTTATTTAATTTTTGAATATATTTAATAATATTTTCTATTTGAGTATCACTAGCCCCCTCATCTTCATCTACTTGGGCATTGGCTTTACCAATAGCTATTCTTATTTTTTCTGGGTCAAAGTCCACACTTTTTCCGTCTCTTTTAATAACTTTCATATTTTCCACTCCTTTAACCTAACACAAAAATCATATAGCTCATTTCTATTATTGTCTGTTGCAATTGCAACATTTTTACATTATAATTTTTTTATTAGAAACGAGGATTTAAAATGGCTTTAAAATACGATATTTTTGCAAATTTTAGTGAAAAAGAAAAGCGTAAAGTTATGTCAATCATTGGTGCAAAAGACCTTTTTTATAAAAAAGGTCAAACGATAACTTACGCTTTAAAAAATCGTTATTTAATCGGGGTAATTGTTTCTGGAGAAGCAAATATGATTCGTTATGACTACACCGGTGAAAGAACTATTGTTGAAGAAATGGTGGCTGGTGATATTTTTTCAGATATGTTTGTCTCTAACCATGCTAGCGAGCTAGCTGTTATAGCCACTAAAGATGCCAACGTTATTTTCATTTCTTATGATGAACTCATTAAAAAATGTGAAACAAGTCAATATGCTTTAATGATTTTAGATAACCTTTTTAATGTTATGAGTAAAAAAATAATTAAAAGAAATGAAAGAATCGAACTTTTAACAGCGCGGAGTATTCGAAATAAACTGCTTGCCTATTTTGAACTTGAAGCCAAAAAAAATAATTCAAAATCATTTAATTTGAATTATTCTTATACTGATCTAGCGGATTATCTTGCCATAGATCGAAGCGCTATGATGCGCGAATTAAAAAACTTAAAAGAAGACCGTCTTATTAAAGACGTCAACAAAAAGATTACTCTTTTATTTTAATTTAGCACCACAGTTAGAGCAGAAATTGCTGCCATTTGTTTTTGTTCCACAGTTTGGACAGAAATTTAAAGCAACACCTTCAGCTACAGCTACTGTATTATTACTATTTGTATTAACATTTTGATTAACAGAATTTAATAGTCCTGCTCCTGCTTGTGAAGCCATATTCATACCAGCAAAGCCCATCATAGCGCCATTTTCATTAGAAGAAGCATTTTTTAAAGCTTCTGCAGAGGCATTAGCCATTAAACCAGATTGCATTTTAGCGTCAGAGAAAATAGTCGCATCATCAATTTTATTAATTCTTTGCATACTACTTTCAGTGATATTAATGTCTCCCATCGCCACATCAGTAATTAAAATGCCATATTTATCTTTCCACGTTGAACTTAAACACTCGTTCATTTCATTAGAAATATCACTACCATAAAGGCCCATATCACCAAAAGAAACTTTTTTCTCCCGCATAACTACGGAAATAGCTCTCGTAATTTGTTCTACGAATTCACTTTTTAATTGACTACCCATTAATTCTTCAAAAGTCACTTCGTCTTTTTGATTACTTCCTAAAAGAGTTCCTACTAACAAAATAGGGTCTTCAATTTTATAAGCATATTCTCCAAAGAAAGTAACTTCTAACATGCCATATTTTTCATCAGTAATTTTCTTAGGTTGAGGAGATCCAAATTTATTTCCCGTTACAGTTAATAAATTGACGTAATAAACACGTTGATCTCTGGCAGGTTGTCCTCCATAAGTAAATCTTTGACCTATCGTTTTAAAAGTATTTACAATACCTTGGCCAAGTCCACCTGTAAAAATACTTGGTTCACTTGAATTATCATAGGTATATTCTCCTGGTTCAGCACAGAACTCGACAACCTTTCCATTATCAACAATCATCATAGCATAAGATGATGGTACAACAATTTTACTGCCATTAGAAATAACTCCTTCACTTGGATTTCTATTACCATCACCATGGCGAACCACTCCACGAACCATAACGACATTTTTTTCTGTATTTGGACAAACAACGTATTCTTTAAATTGATCACCAAACGCACTTCCCACACTGCTTGTTAAAGCTTTAATTAATCCCATTTTTTCCTCCTAATATCTTTCTATTTCTGTTAATATCCAGTCGTAATCTTCTTCATTATATAATGAATTACAATATAAACAAGTACCACTTGTATTAACACTTATGGGTGCCCCACAAGAAGGACACCGCCGAATCGTCTTATTTTCTAAAGTGTTTTTCTTTTTTATAAATGTTAATAAATAATTAACAAGTATTCTTCTTGTATCATCTCCAGAAACTTTAAGACCACTCTCTAAATCTATTATATAGTCCATATATCTAGATTGCAAGAGAACTTTTATTTGATAAGTATCTTCCATCTCTTCGATACTTATAATCTTACTATCCTTGACGTTTAATTCATCATACATTTGTCTTTTATTTTGACTTTTCATACTTGTAATTTTTTCTTCAGCTAAACTTCTTACCGAAGGTGCTAAGAAATGAGCGACATCTTTCGTATCTTGTCTCATAACACTTGTCAAAAGCTTAACAAAAATATTAGCAACTTTTGTTAAAAACATGCTTTCATCAAAATTTTTATCTTTTTGGCGAAGTTCTTCAATAGACATATTTCTCTCTCCTATCTATTTATATTTGTTTTTTTACTTAAAACTAATTCATCTGCTTCTTTTATGATAGTTGAACCACAATATTCACAAATGCCACTTGCATTATGTTCAAACGGTGCTCCACAACTTGGACAATTTTTAATAGATTTAGCATCACCTTTTTTAATAACAAATGTCATTAAATAATGGTTTGTCATCAAACGGTCTTTAGATCCTCTTGTCACTTCGTTTGTCTTAGCATTGATAACATAATCATGGAAACGAATTTCAGCATAAACAGTTAAAGAAACGACGTTGTTTTCACTAGTGATATTAGTAATTTTCATATCAAGATTTTGATAATCACTCATAATATTTTGACCATTTTTAAGTTTTAAGGTTTCTAATTGAGAAACATAAGTATTATAAAGTTCATCCGTACAACACTCTCTTAAAGCGTCATAATCAAAATTCATCCAAGCATCTTGAATATTTACAAACCGAGCAAAGACATCTTTTTTCACTTGTTCTAAAGTTTTACCAGGTAAATACTTTTGTAAATCTTCCAAAGATATATCATTATAGTGATAACTATTAGTTGATGTTTTGGTGCCTTTACTTCCAAAAGCAATGATGATGATAGCAAATATAAAAATAGCTAACACGATAAAAATAATATCGCCGGCATCTGCTTCTCCACTATATGAGGAAGAATAGTCAGAACTACTGCTCCATGAGCTACTACTGCTACTCCATGAGGAACCCCCACTATCATACGAAGAATCCCATCCAGAATCTGCTTTAACATTTAAGGTTGTCACCACTGCAAAAATGCACAATAAAATACATATTAATGATTTAAATTTCTTTTTCATACCCTACTCCTTATATATTTAGTTTAGCAAAGTACATAAAAAAAAGCTACTTTTATTGTTTAATTTACACTTTATTTTTAGTTATCTTTATTGTAAAATACGGGTATGTCCTCATAGTAAAATGGATATTACAAGATCCTCCTAAGATTTAGTTGTAGGTTCGATTCCTACTGGGGACACCACGCAAGAATGGCGGAATGGTAGACGCGCTACTTTGAGGGGGTAGTGAATTATATTCGTGGGAGTTCAAATCTCCTTTCTTGCACCAACTAAATAACGATTAGTAAAAAGAAGATTTAGAAGGAAATATCAATGAAATATAATAAAAATAACAATATATATCCTATTATATGTAGTTCATATGCAAATTTAGATATGACACTTGATATATGGATAAAATTCACAAGTCATTTAAAACCAGAGGAAAAAGAAATTTTAGAAAAGTTTAAGTCAAAGTCAATCGGGACTATTAACTCCGTAGATTTTGAACAATACCTACAAATAAAAAAACGTCTTTGGAAAACTTGTTTATTTAAGAAATACCAAAACAAAAAATGTTCAAAGGAAGAAATACATGAGGTCATCTCTTTCATGCATTCTCCTTTAGAAGATTTTATGATAGAAAGATTAACCGAAAGTGAAAAACAAGAGGCTGATTTTTATCTTTTGCAAATGAATACATTAGAAGAATTGAAAGAATATCAAGAAAAAAAACAAAAAGATTATATTAATTTAAGTATTAGTGAGGCTTACGTTTTATTTAAAGTAAAAGAAAAAATTTATGATTTAGAACAAGATTTTTATCAAAAAAGGCAATCACGATAACTACAAAAAGGGATATGAATTCATATCCTCTTTTTTATGTTTTAAATAAAAAGTTATCATCTTTAAAGAGAATAACTTTTTACCTCTTTCATTAAAATAAGTAAATAATCTCCCACTGCTTTATCATAGTTGCATGTTTGTAAAACAAGTATTTTATCAGTAGCATTCACCCCTACTTTCGTATCATATAAAGCATGTTCTTTCATTTTTTCTAAATGATTTAAAAAGTCTTCTTTAGATGAAAAAGTAAGTTTCATATGTTCATTATTATCTTTATTGACCCCAACAACACCAAAAATTAAGTATTCTGACTTTCTCTTTTTTGTTTCTAAAGAAAAAGTTGGATGTTCTTTATAAAAATCATAAGAGGTATAGTTGATTAAAGGAGCAAAAACTCCTGTGTGGTCTTTAAAATGATGACCATAAATATTTAACTGATAACTTTCATCTATCTTATTACGATAATCTAAGAAGGCTTGTCCCTCCTTTGTTTCCTTATCATTTAAATCATGTTTTAAATAATAAATGTTATCCGTACTTTGCGTTATCAATGTATCTATACCAATAGTAGAGGTTAAATGGGCGACGACTTTTTCGTTATCAAAAATATCTTTTTTAGAAGTATCCTCAGTAGCCACTTTCAAATTTTTGTTTTCCTCCGTTTCTTCTTTCTGATAACTATAAATTGCCGCAGGTTTTATAAAATAAAGAAGACTAAAAATACTGATAACTAATAATATTAGTCCAAATATTTTTTTCATATTCTTTTCTTTAATATAAAAACTCCTGCCAAAACAATTAAAGAAATTAAAGCAAAAATGGGATAAGATAATTTAAAGTTCTCACCAGTTGGGGGAATTTGTTCTTCAAAAACAGAAGAAACTTTTTTATAAACGTACATAACTGTGATGTCTTCTTTTTGATAAACACCTTTACTATTTAAAGGAATACTAACAAGTTCATAGTTGGGAATTTCTTTACTTTCGGTTTCATAATTATCATCTAAAGAGCCTGTCATTTCAATAGAGCTTATTAGTTCATTTCCTTCTTCGTCCACGTATTTCACAATAACTTTGCCAAGCAAATTATGAGCTGCTTTTAAAGCGATATTTTCTCTTGTTTCTAAAGCCTTATCATATTTTTGAACAAAGTAATTTTCTTCATCATGAACATTATATCTTTTTTCTTCCGTATCTAAATACCAATCATCAATCAAATGATCACAGTCATCTAAGTTCCAATCTATAGATGTTTTAGAAAAGTTAAATAAAGCGTCTGTTACATTATAAATATCATCCCCAGCTTTACCAGCGTGATTATTATATAAAGCACTATTAATAGCATTAACGGTACCTTTATTGTAAATACCTCCACCATAATTATCAGCGTGATTATTTTGAACGATTGCTTTACTTGGTAAAGTAAGTGTCCCGGCATTAAAGATACCTGCGCCATTTGACTTATCTTTGTTTTCTGTAATTTCTAAAGAAACATTTTCAGCAAATTTAAATTGACCATAATTTTCTAAAGCATTACTTTTATTGCCTTTTAAAGTCACTTTAGCGCCACTAGCAATATTACCAACACTTTTATTTAGTTTACCAGAAGTTCCAAGACGAATACCTCCACCGATAAAGCCATAACCGTTTTCATTAGAAATAATAGTTGATGAGTCATCTACCGTGATTTCATTTGTGGAAGTAATACCATAATAAGCATTATTGGTTGCATTAACAACAGAATTATTAGAAACCTTTAAAATACCCGTTGATAAACCATGACCGGCATTATTCAAAAAATTAATTTTCGAATTCTTGGCTTCAAAAAGTCCTCCATTAGAGGCATTTGCGGTACAATTTTGCACTGTGAAATTAGAATTTTCTACATAAACCGTTGGACTATTAACATAACCACGGTTTGCCCCATCAATTAAAAAACTAGAATTATTCTTAACAAATATCCCAGAACCAGCTGTCATATCAAGTTGAATACCTTGACCCGCTTTACCTGAAGTATTAAGTCCTTCTATTTTAAACTTAGCATTATCGATGACATTAATCGTTGCTTTATTATCTGCATAAATAGCATTCATAACGCCTTTATTACTATCATAAGAAAATGTAATACTCCCTCCATTTATGGCAGTTAAATTACCTCCTAAAACCATACTTGCCCAAGTAGGAGCTTCTCCATTATCGGCTTTTTTCATACCTTCTTTCGAATTAATAACTAAATGACTACCATCCAAAGTTAAATCACTTTTATAACGCCAACCATAAACATTGTAAGTAATTGTAAAGTTTCCTTTAAATGTTAAACTTTTATAAAATGTTTTTGTTGGACTTACATCACTTAAAAGGGTAATAATATCCTTATCTTGAGCACTTAAAATAGCCTCATCAATATCTTCATATTTTACTTCTTTACCATCTTTCATTAAAGAAGCAACTTCTAAAGCTTCTGCATTACCTAAAAACATAAATAAACTAACTGCTAAAATTATAAAATAACCTTTCCTTTTCATCTTTTCCTCCGTAAAATATATTTTTTACTTCTTAAAAATCTTAAGGGTTAAAAACTTATTCAGTTTTTAACGTACTTCATAATACTGCCGTAGTTTTTTTAAGCTCTTTTGTTCATACCTAGAAATCATTACTTGACTCATGCACATTTTTTTAGCTGTTTCACTTTGGGTTAAATCATTAAAATAACGATACTTAATGATTTTTTGTTCTTCTTCTTTTAAAGATTCTATTCCCTCTTCGAGAGTTAATTTTTCTTCTAGGGAAATGCTTTCTTTACTTGGAATGGTCTCATAAAGTTCTCTTGCTTCCTGGGTGTTATCATCAAGACTTGTCATTTCTCCTGTCACATATAAAACTTCTGCAATTTGGTTTAAAGGAATCTCTAAATATTGTGAAAGTTCTTCATAATTAGGAATTTTTCCTAGTTTTAAACTAAGAGCATTTCTGGCGTGTTCAATTTGTTTTGCTAATTTTAAAATGTCTTTTGTTACTTTAATCTTGCGATTTTTCATAACAAGTTCATACATTTCTCCAAAAATATAATCATAAGCATACGAGGAAAACTTCACATTGTTATTTTGACGATAGTTTTTATAGGCTTTTAAAACCCCTATCGCTCCAGCTTGCATTAAATCTTCAAACGGAACTTCATAGAACTTAGTTGCGATGTGCTTGATTAAAGGAGATAACTCCAAAACAAGCGAAGCTGTGTTTATTTAAATCACTCACTTTCCATTTTGTATGCGCATACGATATCCCATTAAACTTTCTTTAATATCATTTTTTACATTTCAAAGCAGAAAATTTCCTTGTTGTTTTTTAAAAATAATTTTTTTTTTT
>ERZ1023839.114-NODE-114-length-26297-cov-16.329662_pt1 | contig 26297 bp, 24 predicted proteins | sample MGYA00380383_ERZ1023839 | MGnify/ENA primary metagenome ERZ1023839 (study PRJEB33179, sample SAMN07449065) | human gut metagenome | biome: Human-gut; feature: Human associated habitat; material: Faeces | host: Homo sapiens | place: India:Kasaragod | collected... | reverse complement strand
CCGACGATAGTGTAAGCGAAAATAGGAAGTTGCCTGTTTTTTTTTGCTTTTTTTTTGGTTCTTTCTATGGTAAACTGTATTTAGGTGATAATATATGGAATATAAAATAACGTCTCATGATATGAACGACACATTGTTACTTGCTCAAAATATAGAATCAGAAAAGTTTCCAAATATGGTTATCTGTTTAAATGGAGAGCTTGGAACAGGCAAAACTGTTTTTGTAAAAGGCTTTGCGGGGGCACTAGGAATTAAAGATCCTATTACCTCACCTACATTTAATATTGTAAAAGAATATTTAAACGGTGAACTTCCTTTATATCATATGGATGTTTATCGTTTAGAAGATAATAAAGACAATATTGGTCTTACCGATTACTTCAATAAAGGAGGAGTTACCATTATTGAATGGGCAGATATGATAGAAGACGAACTCCCTAGTGAAAGAATTGATATTGAATTTAAATTTATTGATGAAAATACCCGTGTTTTAGTTTTAAAACCATATGGTAAAGATTATGAAGATATCTGTGACGCCGTCCTTTAAGGAGGCTTTTTTTATTGACTTTAAGGCCTTTTTTTTCTATACTACATAAAGAGAGGAAGTGTTAAAATGTATACTTTATTTATTGATACACATGCCGCGAATACTCTTTTAATTCTATATAAAGATAATAATTTATACAAAATAAAAAATAAGGAAAGTAATTCTCAAAGTGAGGTCATTATGCCTACTTTAATTGAACTACTAGAAGAAGAAAATCTAACGGTGGATAACTTATCTAAAATAGCTGTTGTGATTGGTCCGGGCTCTTTTACAGGGGTAAGACTTGGGGTTACCATTGCCAAAACGATTGGTTATTGTAAAAATATTCCTATTGTAACCGTAACCAGTTTAGAACTAGGTTTACCAACGAAAGCTCCTTTTATTAGTGAACCTGAAAAGAATGGTTATTATATAGGAAGTGTCACAAATGATTCCATTCAAAATTATCAATATTTAAAAAAGGACGAATATTTAGAATTTATAAAAACACATGAGGTTGATACAGTGAAAGAAATAAACTATGATTACCTTATAAAAGTTATTCATCAAAAAGAAAGTGTTAACCCTCATAAAGTCAATCCTTTTTATGTGAAGTTAATCGAGGTAGAACAAAAATGATTAGAAAAGTAACAGAAAAAGATTTTCCAAGAATTTATGAACTAGGAAAATTATTACATGAAAATTATGAAAATTTATATAATTTAGAAGAATTAACTAAAAAAGAATATTTTAAAATTTTAGTAGCAGAAGAGTCAAAAAATATTGTTGGATTTTTAATGTATACCGACTTAGACGGCATGATTGATATTATGGATATAGTTGTTGATAACTCTTATCGAAGACAAAAAATAGGAAGTCTATTAATGGATGAAATGATCACGAACTCTAAAGAAGATAGCAAATTTTATTTAGAAGTAAATGTAAAAAATGAACCTGCTATTCAAATGTATGAGAAATTTGGTTTTAAAAAAATCCATACTCGTAAAAAATACTATGGGGAAGAAGACGCCTTAATTATGGAAAGGACAAATGAGAATGAATGATGTATTTATTTTAGCTATTGAATCATCTTGTGATGAAACTTCGATGGCCATCGTTAAAAATGGTAAAGATATCGTGTCTTTGACAATTTTAACTCAGATGGATACTCATGCTAATTTTGGAGGAGTAGTACCCGAGATTGCATCTCGTATGCATACCGAAAATATCACGATGGTTCTAGATGAAACATTGAGAAAAGCCAATATGAAAATGGAAGATATGAGTGCCATCGCCGTTACTTATGCTCCAGGTTTACTGGGTAGTTTACTTGTCGGAGTAGAATGTGCCAAAACACTTGCTTATTTATATCATAAGCCTTTAATTGCGGTAAATCATACAATGGGACATATTTATGCCAATAATATCGAGCATGAAATTGTTTATCCAACACTTGCTTTAATTGTCAGTGGGGGACATACGAATTTACTTGTTTTAAAAAGTGAAACAGAACTTCAAAGTTTAGGTAGTACCATTGATGACTCGATTGGCGAAGTTTTTGACAAAGTAGCCCGTGTTCTAGGAATGAAATATCCTGGGGGACCTAATATTGAAAAAGCAGCTTTGATGGGCGAAAATACCTATGAACTTCCTGCACCCATGAAAGAAGAAGGTTATAATTTTAGTTACAGTGGTCTAAAAAGTTATGTGATTAACTTAGTCCATAATGAACGTCAAAGAAATCATGACATTCGCATCAATGATTTAGCTTGCTCTTTTCAAACGGCGGCCGTAGAAGAGTTAACGAGAAAAGTAGGGTATGCTTTAGAAACAACAGGCATTAAAAACTTTATTTTAGCTGGTGGTGTTTCAGCCAATAAATATTTAAGAAGTGAAATGGCGAAAGTTTGTCAAAAATATGGAGTTAACTTTCATGTTCCTAACATTTTATATTGTACGGATAATGCTGCGATGATTGGCTGTGCTGCTTATCCTTTATATAAAGCTAAAAAATTTGCTTCTTTTGACTTAAATGCAAAAAGTAATGAAAGTATTGAATCTTATTAAGAAGGTAATTGTTATCTTCTTTTTTTGATAAAAAAAATAAGAAAATTTTAAATAATCTTATTCTTTTATTCACTTTTCATTTCAAATAAAATATCTCTAAGTTCCATAGCGCGTTCAAAATCAAGATTTTTGGCAGCTTGTTTCATTTCTGATTCAATATCATTAAGCATTTTTTCTTTTTCTTTCTTTGTGATTTTTTTCTTTGCTGTTTTTTCTTTAATTTCATTTGTAATCACGTCTTTAATTTCTTTTTGGATTGTTGTAGGGGTGATATGATGTTCTTCATTATATTTCATTTGAATTTCTCGACGACGATTTGTTTCTTTAATCGCATATTCCATAGCATCTGATATTGTATCAGCATACATAATCACGTGGCCTTTGGCATTTCTCGCGGCCCGTCCTATTGTTTGAATAAGACTTCTAGAACTTCTTAAAAAACCTTGTTTATCAGCATCTAAAATACATATTAAACTAACTTCAGGAATATCTATACCTTCTCTTAAAAGGTTAATGCCCACCACGACATCATAAATACCAGCCCGTAAGTCATGAATAATTTTGAGTCTTTCGAGTGTCTTAATTTCATTATGAAGATAAGCTACTTTAATATTCATTTCTTTTAAGTAATTAGATAACTCTTCACTCATACGAATAGTCAAAGTAGTTATCAACACTCGTTCATTCGCGGCCATTCTTTTTCTAATTTCGTTTATAATATCATCGATTTGTCCTTCGGTTGGTTTTACTTCAATTTCAGGATCTAATAAGCCGGTTGGTCTTATAATTTGTTCTACAAACTCTCCGTGTGTTTTTTCAAGTTCATAATCTCCGGGAGTAGCAGATACATATATTGCTTGATGAATTTTACTTTCAAATTCTTCAAATTTTAAAGGTCTATTATCAAGAGCACTAGGAAGACGAAAACCATAGTCAACAAGAGTTTGCTTTCGCATCCTGTCTCCGTTATACATACCTCTTACTTGAGGAAGAGTCACGTGAGATTCATCGACAAATAAAAGAAAATCTTCTGGGAAAAAATCAATTAAACAAGTAGGTGTTTCCCCAGGTCCACGAAGAGCAAGATGTCTGGAATAATTTTCTACGCCACTGCAAAAACCAGTTTCTTTCATCATTTCAATATCATAATTGGTTCTTTCTCTTAATCGCTGTTCTTCTAGTAGTTTTCCTTGATCTTTTAATTCTTTTAATCGTTCTTCTAATTCGTTTTCAATACGTTTAATGGCTTCTTTCATTTTTTCATCACTTGTTACAAAGTGACTAGCTGGAGATAAAGTAGTACTTCTTATGTTTTTAATAATAGCCCCTGTTACGGGATCAAAAATACGAATGGCTTCAATTTCTGTATCAAAAAGCTCAATTCTAACTCCACTAGAATGTTCATTGACAGGAATAATATCAATAATATCTCCCCGAACCCGGAAAGTACCACGGTGGAAATCTATGTCATTTCTTTCATATTGCATATCAATTAAACGATTCACAATGTCATTACGGCGCATATTATCCCCAACAGTGACAATTAATCTATTTTTTTCATATTCTTCTTTCTCACCAATACCATAGATACAAGAAACAGAGGCGACCACGATTGTATCTTTATAGTTAATTAAAGCACTTGTCGCGGCATGTCTTAACTCATCAATTTCATCATTAATAGAAGAATCTTTTTCAATATAAGTATCACTAGATGGTACATAGGCTTCCGGTTGATAGTAATCATAATAAGATACAAAGTATTCAACATGGTTATTAGGGAATAACTCTTTAAACTCACTATAAAGTTGTCCTGCCAAAGTCTTATTATGTGCAAGAATTAAGGTTGGTTTATTTACTTTTGCAATAACATTGGCCATCGTAAAAGTTTTTCCTGTTCCTGTAGCACCTAATAAAACTTGTTCTTTTTTACCTTCATTAATTCCTTCAACAAGTTTTTCTATGGCTTGTGGTTGATCTCCACTTGGTTTATATTTTGAGACTAACTGAAACATAGTTCCTCCTTTTATATTTATTAAATTAAAATAAAAATGTCTTCTAGAAATTTATTCTAACACTTATTTTATGATAAAACAAGAAAGCTATTTTATACCTTTTAAAGTATAAAAAAATTGAAAGACTATTGTTTTTGTGATAGAATAAAAGCCAATTGAATTGAGGATGAATAATGAAAAATAAGTAAGATTTGTTAAGAATAAAATTATGTGCTTTAGCTTTATCAAGTGCTTTAGGAACAAGTTTAGTAGGTTGTTCAGAAAATAGAGAAAGTGCAACCAATGAAAATGTCGATCATCTTACTTTAGATCAAACAAATACGGATGATATAGAAAATGGAGTAACACAAGTATTACAAGTGCCTAATAATGATTTTAGTTTAGTTGTTAATTATAAATTTGATTTATTAGACAATGAAAAATGGACACTTTGTGATGATAAAAATATTATTATGGAAATTTGTACTAAAAATTTGAAAAAAGGTATGAAAGTATACATTGATAATGTTCATACTGATACAAGTGTAATGGCTTATGAGAATTATTTTAATGGTATTTTACAAGATACAATGGATGATCGTATCCATAATTCTTTAATGCAAGGTTTTCCAATTTCTAATAGTGTTAGTTATGTAGGAACTAATCATATTGAAGGACAAAATGATTCATTTATAGCAGGTTTTACCTATGGTCTTGGAGGTTATCTGTCAAGTGGCAGTGTTTATGAAAGAAGAAGATTAGAATCAGATTATTTATCTCATGGAGTTTATGCGAATAAAATTAGTAGTGTTATTGATTTGATTATCGTGAATGAAGATGAGGTAACATCCTGTGTAAGTGTCAGTTCCTCTCTTGTTGTTCCAATATGGCCTTTTGTTAAATTCATAAAAAAAGATGAAGAATACTATAACTATTATTATGAAGAAAATGGAAAAGTACAAACTAAAAAAATTTCATTAGAGGAATATTATTTTCTTACAAATAATTCCACTCAAAAAAGAATTTTGAAATAATATTTGCGTTTAGAAACAATAAAAAAATCAGGAAACTAGTTATTTTGTAGTTTCTTGATTTCATCTTTAGATAGCTCTGAAATCATAGCAATATAGTCTAGATTATCAGTTGTTTTTAATAACCGTTGAGCAACTGATCTTTTTTCAGCATTAATTCCTTCAGTTTTACCAATATCAATTCCTTCTTCACGACCATAATCACGAGCTTTTTTAAACATACTTCTTTCTTCGTTCATAACTTCATCACTTAAAAGGGCATTCATATACTCATCCATTGTCATAATTGCTCTCCATTTCTCTTTTAGTTTTTGTCTTTCATCTTCACCTTTTGCTTTTAAATATCTTAAAATATCTAAAAACTCTTCATCACTTATGCCTTCATTATAATTAAGTTTATCTAGTAAATCAAGTCGTATGTAGTAGATTTGAATGTCATCGGTTAAAGGATATCCTTGTTCTTCTAAGAAATATCTTTGAACCAATTTATCTTGTAAAACACCTCTTTTAACATGATCTACTAAATTAATTTGGATGAATTTCTTCATCTTACGATATGGCATGCTCTTTTTTAGTTGACTACTGTAACCACGGCATAGATAAACATTTGACTTTCTTAAGTTTTCTTCATTAAATGTTTTATAAGCTTCTAAGTTTAAAATGACATCTTTTCCTAGAAAAGCAAACACATCAGCTCTGATATTTTTTTCTTTATAAGTTGCTTTTTTAATAGGATATTCGTGACTTTTAATCTCGATTTGCTTTTCTAAAATTCCCTTAGGTAATCTCAAAACATTTTCGGTAATAATTTCGAGTGGTCTTGTATACTCTCCATTTCCCAGAATATTTTTTATCCAGTAGTCTTCCATTAAATCAATATACATGTTGTTCTCCTTTCTAAGTAGGTAGAAAAATTACCTTCTACGTATATATTCAAGAAAAATCTTCAATTTCCTTTTTTTCTTTGATCAAAAATCGAAAAAGATTGCAATTTCGTGCAATCTTTACATATAATTGACACTAATTAATAATATAAGGGTCAGTCATTGTTCCGTTTCCTGTAATAGCCACATCTGAACGAATGTTGATAACTGGTTTAAGACCACAACCGCCACTGGAATTTACTACACCATGATCTTCTACCATTCCATCAGAAGTTATTCCAAAAACATTAGTTCCAAATCCATTCCACCCAAAAGAATAATACATTCCTGATGGTGTTATAAGCCAAAACGAGGTTCCTGTCGTTAAATAACTAGATATATTTTTCTTTTGATGATTATATGTACCGTTAAAGGAACCTCCAGCATGACCTGCATACATGGCTTTATCAGCACTTAATAGGCCACTGGGATATACAAGTGCCTTATTACCAATTGTTGAATTATTAATTGTATAGTAATCTTTTGCATTTCCGCAAGCAAGGGTTGGTGTGCTATCCTGAACTCTCAAATATCCTTTATTATATGTTGTTACAGTACCTGTTCCTGTTCCAGAATTTGAAGACAAAGTAAGTCGATCTCCACAAAACCCAGTATTAATATCTAATTTTGCAGCATAACTCGATAATTTATTTGTATAAAAAGTATCATTTGAAATTTTTATATTTGAAGATGTTCCTGTACCATGGACATCTCCTGATGTATACATATAGCCTAAATACATTGCCTTATTTTTTTCTAATTGAAATTGGACTTGTGAATCATACATTCTATCTTCTGATGCTTCACCATTCGCATGAGCACTGGTGCCATCATAAATCATTCTGATTGAGCCATTACTGTTAATACGAATAATTCGCCAATAAAAACCTGCAAATTTCACATAGTTATTTTCAACAGATCCTCGATAATAATAGGTTGGATTGCCATCATAATCTGTCGTTTCATATATACCTTTTTCGTGTGATTCACATGATTCATCATCGCAAGCTGATTTTGTAAAATCAGGAGTATATGTATTGACTTCTATATTACCCAAAGCAGTGGAAACTGTTTTTGAAGTTTTATTAAAATACAAAGTACACTTGGTTCTGGTATTATCGGTTGCGCTGTAGTTGTGGTAATCACCAATGAATTTCTAGCCAGCATTATCCCATGTTGGAATCACACCATTATTACAATTTGATTTTGTTTCATCTAAGGTATAACCTGTATTTTGAGTTGGCATACTTCTTGAAATAGTACCATCAATATAGTAAGCAAAATAAATATCACCTGGATCATCAACTGTTCCATTTATGACATCAAAATTCTTTTTTTCTTCATAGAAAGCATAACTATTTCCAAAAAGAAAATATCCTAGAATAAGACCTATAAAGATAGAGAAAATAATAATAAAGGTTTGCTTTTTATTCTTTAGTTTAAATTTTTTTAATTCCATTTAATAATCACCACTTTTTACATAAGATATACTTTTATTTTGGATATCATTTTGAATTATTATTCATATCTTAATATAGAAATTATACCATAAGTGATATCAAAACGATATCTTTTTGATTACTAGTTAGAATCAATTTGATGTGATACCATAGAAATTGTTAGGAGGAGTTTGTTTGAAAACCATTAACCCATATCCATTAAGAATTGAGGAAGAATTAATGACAGAATTAAAGAAAATAGCTGAAAAAAATTCTCGTAGTGTCAATAAGGAAGTCGAATTCTTAATAAAGAAAAGAATTGAAGAATATAAAAGTTTAGAAAAAAAGACGAAGAGCTCTGTTAAAAACTAAGAGTGATTTGTCTTTTTTTGGTATCTAAATTGATATTCTTTTTTTATTTTGCTATACTAAATGTGTTAGAAACATTGAGGTGACTTATGAAAAAAACGGATAAAGAGAATGCTATTGAAATAAAGCATGTAACAAAATCGTTTAAAATATATTATGACAAAGCAAGTACTTTGAAAGAACATTTGCTTTTTTGGAAGCGAAATGAAAATGAATTATATACGGCTTTAAAAGATATTAATTTAGATATTAAAAAAGGGGAAACTGTAGGACTTATTGGAGTTAATGGTTCTGGAAAAAGTACTCTTTTAAAATTAATGACGAAAATAATTTATCCAACCAAAGGAGAAATTATTACTCACGGTAAGCTTACAAGTCTTTTGGAATTAGGAGCTGGTTTTCATCAAGATTTTACAGGGAGAGAAAATATTTATTTTAATGCGGCTATCTTTGGGTTAACAAGACAAGAAATTGATAAAAGATTAGATGAAATTATTGAGTTTTCTGAACTAGGTGAATTTATTGATAATCCTGTTCGTACTTATTCCAGTGGTATGTATATGCGGTTAGCTTTTTCCATTGCTATTAATGTTGATGCAGAAATATTACTAATTGATGAAATCTTAGCTGTTGGGGATCAACATTTCCAAGAAAAATGTTTCAATAAATTACAAGAACTTAAAGAAAGTGACAAAACAATTGTTATTGTAAGTCATAGTTTAGATCAAATTGAAAATTTATGTACACGAGCTATTTGGATAAATAATGGCCTTGTTGAAATGGATGATACCCCTAGCAAGGTTATTCCAGAATATTTAAAGGAGTGTCGTTAAAATGAAAGTCTTTAAAGAATTATATCAATATCGAGAATTATTAAAAACCAATGTTCAAAAAGAAATCAGAGGTAAATATAAAGGCTCTTTTCTAGGTGTTTTATGGTCTTTTTTAAATCCTTTACTTATGGTTTTAGTTTATGCTTTAGTTTTTCCTTATATTATGAGAACAAATGTGGATAACTATCTTGTTTATTTGATTACAGGTGTTATTCCTTGGAACTTTTTTACAACTTGTATCACAACTGGTTGTAACTGTGTCTGGATAAATGGTGGCATTATTAAAAAAGTTTATTTTCCAAGAGAAATTCTTCCTATTAGTGTGGTAGCCGCTGGTTTAATTAACTTTTTAATATCTTGTGTTATCATCCTATTATTTGTTTTATTTGGAGGTATTGGTTTTAGCATCCAACTTCTATGGCTTCCTTTAATAGCCATCATTCAAAGTGCTTTAAGTTTAGGTTTACTTTTCATATTAAGCGCTATTAATGTTTATGTAAGAGATATTGAATATTTAGTAGGGTTCTTACTTAATCTTCTTTTCTATGCTACCCCAATACTTTATACGGCAGATATGTTTCCAGAATCTATTCGTTGGGTGTTATATTTAAACCCTATGACAACGATTATTGAGTCTTATCGAAATATTTTCTATTATCAACAAAGCCCAGCCTTAATTCCTTTAATGATAGTCTTTACGGTATCTTTTATAATCTTAATCATTGGCTATTTAATTTTTAAAAAATTAGAACGTGGTTTTGCTGAGGAGGTTTAATGTGAAAATCCCCGCGGTTGTTGTTTTTTATAATCCAAGTGAGGAAAATATAAAAAATATAAAAGTTTATGAAAAAAGTGTTGCCAAAATATATGTTGTTGATAATTCAGATGACGAGGTAATACGTTTAAAAAATACTAAAAAAATTGAATATATTAAATTATATACAAATAAAGGTATTGCATCTGCTTTAAATGAAGGCGCTAAAAAAGCTATGGAAGATGGCTATGAGTGGTTACTTACTTTAGATCAAGATAGTCAGATTACATCAGATGTGATTGAAAAATTAAAAAAATATTTGTTGGAACATGATACAAGCAAAATTGGCCTTGTTTCTCCTTATCAAGATATTAACGCTAAAGAAAAGTTGAAAGATGTGGAAGCAGAAGAAATGCTTGAAGTAATGACTTCTGGTAACATTATTAATTTAAAAGCATGGCAAGAGATAGGTGGTTTTAAAGATTGGCTATTTATTGACTGTGTAGATACAGAATATTGTATGAACTTAAATGAACATGGTTTTAAAGTGTTGCGTTTAAATAAAGTTTGGATGACTCATCATTTAGGAAATTTAGTCGAACATAAATTTTTAGGAAAGATTTATCCTTGCTACAATCATAGCCCTATAAGACGTTACTATATAATGCGTAACAATTTATATATTAATGAGATGTATAAGGATAAATATCCTCTTTATTGTAAACATCTTTTACGGATTCAAAAAGGCCAAGTAAAACGAATTTTACTTTTTGAACCGGATAAATATCGAAAATTAAAAATGATGTATAAAGGTTATCGTGATTTCAAAAAAAAGATAAAAGGCAAATATGAAGAATAGGTGGTTTAAGTGGATAAAGTAAAAATAAGCAAATTAGATATTTCAGGAGTTAATAATCCTTTATTACAAATCATGGGAACATTTCAAGGTCATGGCTATTCTTTAGAGTTTTTAGTAGATGGTAAAAAAGTAAAACCTAAAGAAGAAATGATAAATGAATTACTTTTCTTTGAATATAAAATTTTATTAAATAAAGATAGTCAAAAAGTAAAAATATATCTTGTTCATAATGATGAAAAAGAACTTTTATGTCAGAAGAAAACTTCAACATTTAAAAGAAAAGTACATAAATTAGTAGGTATTATTCATTTTCAAGGTTTAAAAGTTAAAGCTAAATTAAATAGAAGTGGTAAAAATAATAACTATTATTATCCTAATGTGCAAAAAGATTATTTGAAATGGGTTATGGAACAGCCTAATCCTGATTGTAGTGAAAAATTAAAATATAATCCTTTATTTAGCATTGTAACCCCTGTTTATAATGTTAGTAGTGTGTATTTAAGTGAATGTATTGATTCGGTTTTAAATCAAAAATATGAAAACTGGGAATTATTACTAGTAGATGATAAATCAACGAATCAAGACACTTTAGATTGTTTAAAAAAATATGAAAAATTAGATAAAAGAATCCGTGTCATTTATCGAAGTAAAAATGGTAATATCGCTTTAGCAACCAACACCGGTTTTAAAGAAGCCAAAGGGGAATACATTGGGTTACTTGATAATGATGACACTTTATCTTTAGATGCTTTATATCAAATGGCTAAAAGAATTAATCGTGATAAAAAAACAGATTTTCTTTACTCTGATGAAGATAAATTAGATAGTGAAGGGAAAAGATGTACCCCTTATTTTAAAAGTGATTTTGCGCCAGATACTTTATTATCCAACAATTATATTTGTCATTTTACTGTTTTTAAAAAGTCTTTATTAGATAAAGTTGGGGGAGAGAAAACAGAATTTAATGGGGCTCAAGATTATGATTTATTTTTAAGATTAACTGAAAAAGCTGAAAAAATAGAACACATCTCGCGTATTTTATATCATTGGCGGATTATAAAAGGTTCGACTTCGGAAAGTATTGCCGAGAAAAGTTATGCCATTTTGGCTGGTCAAAAAGCCATTGAAGCTGCTTTGAAACGTCGGAAAATAAAAGGATATGTGACAAGTAATAATGATGGAACTTATGTTGTTCATTATGAAACAAATAAACCATCTATAACCATTATTATTCCCACAAAAGATTATGCTAGTACCTTAAAAACTTGTATAGATTCTATTTATGAAAAAAGCACTTATCCAAATTATGATATTTTAGTCGTTAATAACAATAGTGAAGAAGAAGAAACGTTTGCTCTTTTTGCTGAATATAAAAAAGCCCATGAAAACTTTAATGTTATAGATTTAAATTGTCCTTTTAATTTTGCTTATTTAATGAATGAAGCCGTCAAAAAAGCCAAAGGAGATTATCTTTTATTTTTAAATAATGATACCGAAGTTATTACCCCTGATTTTTTAGAGCAAATGGTAGGTTATGCAAGTCAACCTCATATTGGTATGGTTGGCGTTAAACTATTATTTTTTGATAACACCATTCAACATGGTGGCGTTATTCTAGGAATTAGAAGTATGGCAGCTCACGCCTATGAGTTTCAAACCGAACAGGAAGCTTTCAGTTTTGGTAAATTAAATATGCCCACAGACTATGCTGCTGTCACTGCAGCTTGTTCCATGATTTCTAAAGAAAAATATAATTTAGTTAAAGGCATGGATGAACATTTAGCAAATAATTTTAATGATGTCGAGTTAAATATTAGACTGTTGAAAAAAGGTTTCTATAATGTTTACCTTGGAAATGTCAAAATGTATCATTATGAATCAAAAACAAGAGGTACAGATAAAACAAAAGCACAAATAAAAAGAACAAATGAAGAAAGAGAATATGTTTTAGATAAATGGCATGATATCGTTTTTGATGATCCTTTCTATAATCCTTGTTTTAGTAAAAATGAACCTTATGTATTGGAGAAGAAACAATGAAAGTAAATATATATAAAGAATGTAAAGAAAAAATTAAAACCAATGATAAAATTTCAGTGATTGTCCCTAATTATAATTATGAACGTTTTTTAAAAGAAAGAATTGATTCTATTTTATTACAGACAGTTCCTATCTATGAACTTATCTTATTAGATGATGCTTCTTCGGATGAAAGTGTTTCCTGTTTAAATAAAAAAATAGAAGAAATTAAAAAGAATTATCCACATATTAAAATTAAAGCGGCTTTTAATAAAAAAAACAGTGGAGGATGTGTCTTTGCTCAGTGGCAAAAAGGTTTATCATTAGCCACCGGTGATTATATTTGGATCGCCGAAGCAGACGATTCAGCAAATACTTTATTTTTAGAGAAAGCTATGGAGTTTTTTCATAAAGATAAAGATGTTGTTTTATTTTATACCGAGTCTAAAAGAATTGATGGTGATGATAATATCACGGCTTCAAATTGTCAAGATTGGTGTGACATTTTTAAAACAGGTCGTTGGAATGAAGATTATATCAATGATGGCGTTTCCGAAATAAAAAATTATTTAAGTAACAACAATACCATTTTAAATGTTTCTTCGGTTGTTTGGAAAAATGATTCTTCTTTAAATACTATTTTTGAAGAAGCCAAAGATTATAAAATTGCCGGGGATTGGTATATTTATATGCGTGTTTTAGAAAAAGGAAAAGTAGCTTTCTGTCATGAACCTTTAAACTATTTTAGAAAACATGGGGCTTCTGCTTCCACTCTTAGTATTAGAGATAAGGAGTATAAAGAAGTATTTAAAATTCAAGAAGCCATTCGGAAGAATTATGACTTAGATGAAGATTTATTACAAAAACAAAGAATTAGGAGAAGATATATGGGTTATATTGAAGATGATAAAAATATAGGAACAAAAGGAAATATTGCTTGGTTTGTTCCCGCTTTGTTAAAAGGTGGCGGAGGTCATCGGACGATTTTTCAAAATATCACCGCCCTTATTAATGATGGGTATATGTGTGATGTTTATATTGGAGATTCAAATCATCATAGTCCTAATGAACTATTTCAAATGATTAATGAATATTATGGTGAGTTCCATGGTAATGTTTTTGCTGATTGGCATAACCCTTTAAAAGAATATGATTGTGTCATTGCTACTTCATGGAATAGTGCACCTATTGTCCAAAAAATTGATTGTCCTAAAAAAGCCTATTTTATTCAAGACTTTGAACCTTATTTTTATCCAATGGGGTCTAATTATGTTGAAGCTGAAAACACTTATAAATATGGCTTTCATGGCATTACCATTGGTAAGTGGCTTAGTCATAAAATGCGCGAAGAATTTCATTTAACAACGGATTATTTTTCTTTTTGTGCCGATTTAAAAACTTATAAAAAATTAAATAATGTAGAAAAAGAACACGCCATCTGCTTTGTTTTTCAACCAGATAAACCTCGCCGTTGTGATAATATTGCTTTAAAGGCCCTACAAATTGTTAAAACTATAAAACCTGATGTTAAAATTTATTTTTATGGTTCAAATCCTTCTATAATAGATAATCTCGAAGTAGAACAATTAGGTATTATTCCTATCGAAAAATGTAATGAACTTTATAATAAATGCTTAGTAGGATTATGTATGAGTGCTTCAAATCCATCACGTATTCCTTTTGAGATGATGGCCTCTGGTCTTCCTGTTGTAGAACTTTATCGCGAAAACAATTTATATGACTTTCCAAATGATGGTTGCCTTTTAGCGGACAGTACTCCTGAAGCAATTGCCAATGCTTTACTAACAATTTTAGATGATAAAAAATTACAACAAAAAATGAGTACAGCCGGGATAAAATATATGAAGAATTATCCTTTAGAAAAAGGTTTTGAAGAGTTTGTTACGCATTTTAATGAGTATATGAAAGAGTCAAAAGCAAAGACAAGTAAAATAGAGTTATCTTATACCAAAGAAAAGGTTATGGCAACAGATGAACTTATTAACTTATCTAAAACCTTACCAGATGTAACTTTTGTAAGTTCTAATATGGCCCCAAGACCTTTATGGAAAAGAGCCTTAAGAAAAATTAAAAGAATTTTATTAAAATAGAAAAGAGTGAAACTATGAAGACATTAAAACCACTTTTAGAAAAAAAATATAGTTGGTTCTATTTATTACTTTTCGCTCTTTTTCTTGCTTTTGTTTTTACTTTCTTCATTCATAATATTGTTTATTTTAACAAAGATTTTAAAGGAGATTATCTTGTTTCTAATACCTCTAAAATAAGTGAAGAAAATGGTGTTACTTTTCTTTTTAAAGATTTAAATCGTTATGTAAGAGAAATATCTTTTAAAAGCAATTTAAAGACAAATGAAAAAAAAGCATTCAGTATTTGGACAACCAATGATAAAGGAGAAGAAACTTTATTAAAAACAGAAAGTTTATATTTATATTATGATGGTAAAGTTTATTTAAACATTAATAAAGATGTTAAAGATATTAAATTTGTCTTCGAGGGCTTAAAAGCAGAAGATATTGATATTAAAGAAGTTGCTGTTCATAATAATTTTACTTTTAATATCGTTTATTTTTGTTTTTATACTTTTGTTTTCTTTGCTCTTTTATATTTATGGGAATCTTTTTTACTAAAGAAATCTTTAAATTTAAGTTATGTTTTCCTTTATGTTTCTTTATTCTGTGGAACCATGTTTGCCTTTTTAACTCCTTTTGGTTATTCTATGGATGAAAAAGAACACTTTATCCGTTCTTATAATGTTGCTTCTTTTAACATTAATTTAGATAAACAAGAACAAGTGATGTGGCCAAGTAAAGTAGATACTTTACTAAATGATCCTTATAATTCTTTTATACCAAATACATATCATTCTTATTTAAATTACTTTGAAAATCTTAAAGAAAAAGGAAATAGTGAAAAAATAAATAAATACTATCCTTCTACGGCAGAACCTTATTTATTCGGAGGTTATCTTATCAGTGGCTTAGGTATTTTGATAGCGCAAATGATGCATTTATCTTTCCCAATGCAAATAATTCTAGGAAGATTATTTAACACGATTTTCTTTAGTTTAATAGTCTTTTTAGCTATAAAATTAGCAGGAAAATATGAAAAGATATTTTTTGTCGTAGGTCTTATTCCTCTTATGTTATTTCAAGCAGGTTCTTATTCAGCTGATATGTTTACTAATGCCATGAGTATTTTATCTGTTTCTTTAACTTTATATTATGCAAGTAAAAAAGAAAAAATTAAATTATCACAGTTATTTTTATTAACGGTATGTTACCTTTCCTCTTTCATTTCTAAGATTGCTTATTTTCCCCTTGTATTACTCATCTTTTGTCTTCCAAATGAAAAATTTAAATCTAAAAAAAGTGCTTTGTTTTTTAAATTTTTAATTATCTTTATCATTTTAATGTTTTTTGGTTATACATACATTTATGCTTCTAAACATGGCATTGTGCAGTGGGCTTCTTCAAACGTCGATTCTACAGGTCAAATAAAATTCATTTTAAAACATCCTTTTTCTTATCTTAATGTTTTATATAAAACGTTAGATAGCAGTTTATATGATTTTTTATATTCAGCAACTTCTCAACTAGGGTATGTAATAGGCTTAGGTGGAATTCATTTTTGGCTTTTACTCATTTTATGTTTTATAAGCGTCACAGCCTGTTCTTATAAAATTTCTCTTAAAAATCGTTTTATTTTATTTTTAGTCATTATAGGAATTTTAGGCGTATCCATGAGTTCTTTATATATTAGTTTTACACCAGTTTCTTATGGAGTGGTACTAGGTTTTCAAGGACGTTATTTATTACCTATTTTTGTACCGGCACTTATCTTTGCTTCATCTAGTAAAATTAAAAATTTAGGTACAGAAAAGAATATAAACTATTTACTTGTAATAGGTATGCTTTGTTTAAATACTTATGCAATGTGGGAAGTTTTATTTCATTACTTTTGTTAGAGAATAAGGTTTTAAAAATCTTATTCTTTTTTCAGCCAAAATGTAAAATGAAAACCAGACAAATTGTAAAGTGAAATAGAGCCAAAATGTAAAGTAAACCAATGATATATGAAATTTAATGTGGATAATTATTAAAAAATAGTGATGCGTCTTTTTTGCTACAACATATTTAATTTGCAATTTGTCCTTATAGCCTATATAATAAAGAAGAAATAAAGAAGAGGTTTTATGATGAAAATTTTATTGGTTATTCCAGCTTATAATGAAGAAGAAAATATCTTAAAAACATATGAATCTATTATTGATTATAATAAAAAAAATAAAACAAATTATGATGTCATTGTTATAAATGATGGTAGTAAAGATAATACAGAAAAGGTTTTATGTGAAAATAATATTCCTCATGTTAAATTAATTCAAAATTTAGGTATTGGAGGAGCTGTGCAAACAGGATATAAATATGCTTATTTAAATGACTATGACATAGCTATTCAATATGATGGAGATGGACAACATGATGTTTCTTATGTGAAAACTATTGCAGATCCTATTATAAATGGCAAATACAATATGGTTATTGGTTCTCGTTTTAAAACAGAAGAAGATGATAACTTTAAATCTTCTTTTATGAGACGGGTAGGAATCAATATTCTTTCCTTTATTATTAAAAGTAAAACAGGTGTAAAAATTTATGATACGACTTCTGGTTTTCGTGCCATCGATAGAGAAATTATGGCCCTTTTTAAAGATAAATATCCCACAGAGTATCCTGAACCAATATCAACCGTGGATGTTCTAAAACGAGGTTACAAAGTTACAGAAGTTCCGGTTAAAATGAAAGCACGTGAAAAAGGTAAATCTTCTATAACGCCTTTAAAAAGTGCTTATTATATGGTAAATGTTGTTTTATCAATTCTTGTTATGAAGGTGGTGAAAAAATGAGTACGCAATTAAAAGTAGCGTTAATTGTTTTTGCAATTATTTGGTTTATTGTCATTATTTACAATATTAGAAAAGAAAAAATATCCGTACGTTATTCTTTATTTTGGTTATTTTCTACTTTCGTAATCTTACTTGTAGGCTTATTTCCCGACATTATTTTATATTTCAATAATTTTCTTGGTTTTGAAGTAATGTCAAATTTTGTCATAGGTTTACTTATTAGTTTACTTTTACTCATCACTTTTATTTTGACAATTATTGTCACAAAACAAAAAAATCAAATAAAGATATTAATTCAAGAAATCTCTTTATTAGAAAGTAGGAAGTAGTATGCTTAAATATTTAATCATTATTATCTATATTATTTGCACAACACTTGGCATTACTTTTATGAAATTAGGTGGTGATAGCCTACACTTAAGTTTACAAAATAAACTTAGTTTTCAAGTAGGTTACACGACGTTTTTAGGACTTTGCAGCTATGTTATTAGTTTCTTTTTATGGCAAAAGTTAGTAGTTAAATATGATGTATCTTTAATTGTCCCTGTTGTTAACGGTATAGTCCAAGTTATTGTTTTACTTGTTGGACACTTTGTTTTCAAAGAAAATTTAAGCATGATATCTTTAATAGGTTCCTTACTCGTTATATTAGGAATTATCTTAATTGGTTTTGGGAATAAATAAAAAAGAAAGTAGGGTTTGTATGTTAAAAAATATTTTTGAAACAAAAGAATTTCGTTTCTTACTGGTAGGTATTTTAAATACATTAGTAGGTTACGGATTATATGCTTTATTTTTAAGTTTACATATTAATTATTTAATCGCTAATACGATGTCTACTATTTTAGGCATTATTCATAGTTATCTTTGGAACCGTTTTTTTACTTTTAAAAGTAAGGAAAAAGCCAGTAAAGAAATTGTTAAGTTTTTTTTCGTTTATTTAATTAGTTATTTAATTGGCAGTGCCACCCTTTATATTTTTAAAAATAAACTCAACATTGATGTTTATTTGGCAGGTCTTTTAAATCTTATTATTACCACGATTATTAGTTTCTTTGGTCATAAATATTTTAGTTTCAAAGAGAAGAAAGTAACTTTAAAAGAAATATGGCAAGAAAATAAAAAGTTTATTTTCCCAAGTTTGCTTTTTCTTTTATCCTTTGGTTTACTTTTAAGTTATAAAAATTTACCTAATTTTACCGATGAAGGGGATGTCATGTTAGGCGCCACTTTAATTAGTAAGGGTAAGATAGTTTATCTTGATTTTGCATCGCAACATTTACCATTTACTTATTATTATATGGCTATTTTTGCTTTATTAGGAATTCATTCGGTAGTAGGTTTTCGCATTGGCATGTATTTAATGTTAAGTGTCCTTTTTGTTTTTATGTATTTAAGATATCATAAAGCATTTGGCAAATTACCATTTTTCCTTTATCCTTTTTTCTATACTCTTTATATGTCTTTCCCAGATTATACGGCAGGAACCGTTATCTCTGAACAATTTGTAAGTCAATTTTTAGTTATTTTATTTTTGGAAATCTTAATGTTTTATAAAAATAAAAAATTAGATACCTTAGCCCTTATTCTTATTCCTCTTATGATGGTTTTAAGTATTGGTTCTAGTTTTGTGAGTATCTTAGCCGTTTTCGCAGCAGTCCTTGCTTTTGTTTTCTTAGATATTAAATTTTATTTACAAGAAAATAAATTTAAACTTTCTTCTTATTTACAGCATTTCTTTAAAAAATATAAAGTCATTCTTTTAGTCGGTATTGGCTTAGTAGGAATATTTGTCCTTTACTTAGCTCTAAGTGGCAGTCTTATGGAATGTTATAAACAAGCCTTTCAATTAAATACAGAAGTTTATGCAAAATATAATAGTTATTCTTCTAATCCAATAGTGACGATGATCAAGTCTTTTCCAAGATTTTTCTTATCTATTACAAGTTTCTTAACTTTAAATACCAATTCTCTTTTGTATATTATTTTATATTTAGGAGTTATTATTTTTACTTATAAATTAAGTAAAAAAGATTATAGTTTAGCATTCTTAATGTTTTTCTATATTTTGATGTGTGGTAATCGTGGTTTTACTGATTTTCATGCTTTACCATTTTTTGCGGCCGCATGTATTAGTATTTGTTTAATGTTATCTAAATTAGATAAGAAAAAATTAAATATTTGTTTATGTCTTTTCCTTATTTTATTTGTCAAAGTAAAAGGCGTGGCTTTCCAAAATATTTTAAAGCCAAGAGAAGAAAAAGAAATTACATCTATTGTTAAACTTTTAAATGAAGACGAACAAATCATGCATGTTGATATTGATACGTCTTCGTATATTGATGAAGGTAAGATTCCTTATGGACCTTTTGCCAGTATGGTTCCTTGGTTTGCGGATATTTATGAAGATGAATATTTACAAATTATTAAAGACAGTCATTCTAAAGTAATTACTTATTATCCATACAATACGGTTTGGAGTGTTCCATTTAAAGAGTTTTTACCACAAGTAAATGAATATATTATTAAAAATTATATTTTTGTGAAAGATGGCTTGTATTTTGTTCATCCAGATTATTTAAAAGAAGCTTCTAGAAAATTAAAGAGAATGCTTCCATATTACAATAATTGTTATGATAGGATTACCTTTATGCCACTTGTGAATAATTCGGTTAAAGAAACTATCAAAGTAAGTAAAACAACAGAGAAACTTGGCATTATGTTTGGAACTTATTCGAGGGTTAATTATTCTTTACTGCATTTTACAATGAAAAAAGAAGGTAAAGTGATTTACGATGAATTTATTTCTGCTAGTGAATTAAAAGATAATGATTATTATTATTTAAAATTAAATGAAGCCTTAGAACCAAATGAAACTTATGAATTAGAAATAATTTCTACAAATACAAATGATAAAGATTATGTGGCCATTTATAAAATGAATGATGAAGTAGGTTATGACGAAAATTATTTAACTATAAATGGTATCACCTATAAAAATGAAGATTTAGTAATGGAGATGTATGATGAAAAAGAAAACAATTAGTATTATGGTTCCTACCTATAATGAAGAAGAAAATGTTTTTTTGATGTATGAAGCTTTAAAAAATATTTTTCAAAAGGAACTCAAAAAATATGATTATGAAATATTATTTATTGATAATAAATCCCTTGATAAAACAAGAACTCTAATAAGAGAAATTTGTGCTAAAGATAAAAATGTTAAAGCAATCTTTAATGCTCAAAATTTTGGTCAATTTAATAGTCCTTATTACGGACTTATTAGTACAACAGGTGATTGTACTATTTCTGTTGCGGCTGATTTTCAAGACCCTGTGGAGATGATTCCTAAATTTGTTAAAGAATGGGAAAAAGGTTATAAAATTGTCATTGGTATCAAAAATAAAAGTGAAGAAAGTAAAATAGTGTATGCTCTTAGAAGCCTTTATTACAAAATGATTAAAAAGTTTTCGGAAGTAGAGCAAATTGAACATTTTACAGGCTTTGGTTTATATGATAAAGATTTTATTGAAGTTTTAAAAAATCTAGATGATCCAGATCCTTATTTAAGGGGTATTGTCGCTGAACTTGGTTTTGAAAGAAAAGAAATACCTTTCACTCAGCCAAAAAGACAAAGAGGAAAATCATCTAACAATTGGTATCGTCTTTATGATGCTGCTATGTTAGGAATTACATCTTATACAAAGATTGGTTTAAGACTCGCAACGATTGTTGGCTTTATAATTTCTTTTCTTTCTATCTTAGTAGCTTTAATTTATTTAGTTTTAAAATTTTGTAATTGGAATTCTTTTCAAGCAGGCATAGCTCCGATTATTATAGGGGTTTTCTTACTGGGTGGTATGCAAATATTCTTTATTGGTTTTTTAGGTGAATATATTTTAAATATCAATCAACGTGTTATGCATAGACCTTTAGTTGTGGTAGAAGAAAAATTAAATTTTGAAGGTGACAGAAAATGAGATACATTATTACAGGGGGAACTGGTTTTATTGGCCAAAAATTAATTAGTAAACTTCTTTTAGAAAATAATGAAGTTATTGCAATTGTAAGACCTGGTTCTGCAAAAAATAAAAATTTACCTAAAAATCCTAATTTAACTTTAAAAACTTGTGATTTGAGTAGTTTAGACTGTTTAGATTTACCAGAGTCTGATGTATTTATTCATTTAGGTTGGAAAGGAACAACGGGCAGTGATAGACAAAATAATGATTTACAAAGAGCTAATTTAATAGATTCTACTTTTGCTTTAAAATTAGCTCAAAAATGTCATTGTCAAACATTTTTCTTTGCCGGTAGCCAAGCCGAATATGGTGATATTAGAAAAATGAACTATGAAAATCAGAAAGAATCTAATGAACTTAATCCAACGACTAAATACGGATATTATAAAAACTTATTTGGCTATTATTTATTAAAAGAAAAACAAGACATGAAAGCATATCATGGCAGAATCTTTTCCGTGTATGGTCCAAATGATCAACCTAATTCTCTTATTGAAACAATGATAAAAACAAAAATAGAAGGAAAGAAAATGTTACTAGGTCCTTGTGAACATGACTGGAATTTTACTTATATTGACGATATTTCTAACATGATTTTAGGTCTTATTAAAAGTGGAGCACCTTCTGGTATTTATAACTTAGCAAGTAAAGATACCAGACCATTAAAAGAATTTGTAAACAGTGCGTTAGAAAACATTCCTTCTCTTTATCCAGGAACATGTATTATTAATGGTAGAGAAGGTGGCGCGAGTGATATTCCTTTAAGACCAGATACGAGTAAATTAAGAGAATATGTAGAGGTTTTTGATACGCCATTTGAAGAAGGAATTTTGCAGACGATTAATTATGATTTAAAAAGGAAGAAAGTAAAATGAGAAAAAAAATTAGTGTTATTGTTTCTTGTTATAACGAAGAAGAATCATTACCTTTATTTTATGAAGAAATGAGTAAAGTTATGGATGAAATGTCTCAAAATGATTTTGAACTTATTTTTGTAAATGATGGCAGTCGTGATAATACTTTAAAAGAAATCAAAGAATTAAGAGCCAAAGATAAAAGAGTGAGATATATTTCTTTTTCTCGTAACTTCGGAAAAGAAGCAGCGATGAAAGCTGGTCTTGATTATTCTACGGGAGATTATGTGACTTTAATGGACGCTGATTTACAAGATCCACCTAAAATGCTACCTGAAATGTTAAATATTTTAGAAAAGGAACATTATGATTGTGTAGGAACAAGAAGAGTTACCAGAAAAGGAGAACCTGTTATACGTAGTTTCTTTGCTCGCAAATTTTATAAAATTATTAATAAAATGAGCAAAGTAGAGATGGTAGATGGGGCAAGAGATTATCGGCTTATGACAAGACAAATGGTGGAAGCTATTAAAAGTTGTGAAGAATATAACCGTTACTCGAAAGGACTTTGGAGTTTTGTTGGTTTTAAAACCAAATGGCTTGAATTTGAAAATGTTCAAAGAGTTGCTGGTGAAACAAAATGGTCATTCTGGAAATTATTTAAATATGCGATTGAAGGTATTGTAGCTTTTACAACAGTGCCTTTAACAATGGCAGCATTTCTGGGCATTCTTTTCTGTTTTATCGCTTTTATTATGATTGTTGTTATCATTTTTAAAACTCTTGTCTGGGGGGATCCAGTAAGCGGTTGGCCAAGTCTTGCTTGCATTATTATCTTTGTAAGTGGGATTCAATTATTCTTTATGGGAATCTTTGGTGAGTATTTAGCAAAGACCTATTTAGAGACTAAAAAAAGACCTCTTTATATCATTAAAGAAACCGAAAAAGACAGCGATTTGAAGGCCTAAATTATCTAAAAAAATTTATGATAAAAAGTGCTTGACAAACCATAACCTATCGGTTAGTATATTAACTACCAATTCACTTTTGAAGGCGAATTGGTGCTAGTATCACACTAGTCAACCCCTTTTTATTCTTTTACGAGAGACACAATATGTCTCTCCATTTTTTTGTATCTTGATAAAACAAATGTTCTTATGTTATACTTTGCTTAACAGGTGATTATAATGGACTTAAAGGACATAGATTTAATAAGTTTTCAAAACTTAAAATATTTAGAAAAATATAATATAACAACTTCCAAAGATTTATTAGAATTTTATCCTTATCGTTACCAAGTCTTAAATCCCAGTTCTTTAGAATCAAAAGACGATTTTTTAACAATTAATGCCAAAATAGTAAGTACTCCTATCATAACTTATTTAAAGAGTAAACTTAATGTTTTAAGATTTAAAGCCATCGTAAATAATCAGATAATTAATGTATCAATCTTTAATCGGGGTTTTTTAAAGAAAAATCTAACGATTGATAAAGAAGTTATTCTCATTGGCAAATATAATAATAAATTAAATTCTTTTACCGCTAGTGAAATCAAAATGGGCAGACTAAATAACACGCAAATTATTCCTCTTTACCATAATGTTAAAGGAATCAAAAATAATACTTTAGAAAAATATATAAAATATTTACTAGAAAATACAACGATTATGGATGAGTTACCATCTTACTTAAAAGAAAAGTATCACTTATGTTCTTTACAAGAAGCTTATCAATATATTCATTTTCCTAAAAATAAAGAAGAATTAAAAGAAGCTCAAAGACGTCTTATTTTTGAGGAATTATTCGAGTTTATGCTTAAAATGATGTTTTTAAAAGAACTAAATCAAACAGGTAAAGGGGTTTCTAAAGAGTTTGATGAAAACAAAGTAGAAAAATTCTTAAAAGATTTACCCTTTACTTTAACAGAAGATCAACAATCGGCAATAAAAGCAGGACTTCATGATTTAAAAGACAAAAAAAGGATGAACCGTCTTTTACTAGGAGATGTTGGTTCTGGAAAAACCATTGTTGCCACAGTTTTACTATACGCTAATTTTCTTTCGGGTTATCAAGGTGTTTTTATGGCTCCTACGGAAATACTAGCCACACAACATTTTTTTAATACTCATGCTTTATTTCAAGCCTGTAATGTTCAAGTAGACCTTTTAGTAGGAAGTATGTCTAAGAAAGAAAAAGAAAATATTTTGCAAAGAATAAAAAATAAAGAAATAGATATTTTAATTGGTACTCATGCTGTTTTAAATGAAAACTTACATTTTGCTAATTTAGGTCTTGTTGTAACAGATGAACAACATCGTTTTGGCGTTTGTCAAAGAGAAAGTTTACAAAATAAAGGAGACTATCCCGATATGCTTTTTATGAGTGCTACACCTATACCAAGAACATATGCTCTTACTTTATATGGAGATATGGATACATCAATAATTAAACAGAAACCTCATGGTCGGAAAGATATTATTACTAAAGTAGTGTTAGAAAAAGATTTAAAAGAAGTCTTATTAAATACTTTAGAAGAAATTAAGAATGGTCATCAAGTTTATGTTGTAGCACCAATGATTGATGAAAATGATGAAAATAATTTAAAAAACGTCTATCTTTTAAAAGAAAAATTTTCCCTCGCTTATCATGAAAAAGTACCCATTGGTATTTTACATGGTAAAATGAAAAAAGAAGAAAAAAATGAAGTAATGAACGCCTTTAAAAATAATCAAATAAAAATACTTATTTCCACAACCGTTGTTGAAGTAGGTGTAGATGTTTCTAATGCGACAGTGATGATTATTTTTAATGCCGAAAGATTTGGTCTTGCTACTTTACATCAGTTAAGAGGAAGAGTAGGAAGAAGTGCTTTACAATCTTATTGTTATTTAATATGTAATGAAAAAAAAGAAAGACTTATGGTCTTAGAAGAAAGTAATGATGGCTTTTATATAAGCGAAAAAGACTTTGAATTTCGGGGGGAAGGAGACTTATTTGGAATAAAACAAAGTGGTGATATGGCCTTTAAAATAGCCGATTTAAAAAGAGATTACCATATCTTATTAGTAGCTAAAAAAGAAGCAGAATATTTTCTGCAAAACAAACTTTACACCCAAAGACAACATTATGAAAAAATTATTCATAAAATTGATTTTACTAATTGACGAAGTAAAAAGATTATAGTACACTTTATATAGTGTAGTTCGAATAAACTACACTGGTATACATTCACGATTACTTCTGAGTGTGTATTAACAAACCCCCTGTGAGAGCGTAAGCTCTCTTTTTTGATAGGGAAAATACAGATTCTATTAATAAATAAAAAAAGCCCTTTTAAGGCTTAATTTTGGATAGTTACATATTATTTTTTAGGTTTAAAATTTCTTCTTCAGATAACTTTGATATCTTTATAATATCCTTCATAGGCATGTTACTTTTTAACATTTCCTTTGCTATATTCTCATATGCTTCTTTTTTGCCTTCATTTTTACCAATATCAATACCAGTATTGATGGCTTCTTTAATCTCCGTATTATGGCACTTTTCTTCATCTTCTTCTTTGGTCATATAGCTAAAGAATTCTGGGTCTTCATTTACTTTTTTAACCTCGTTCATAAATTTTCTCACCTTTCCATCACTCGCTAATTTAGCTAAGTCTTTTTCATCTAAATCAAGCATAA
>ERZ1023839.111-NODE-111-length-26414-cov-17.336432_pt1 | contig 26414 bp, 25 predicted proteins | sample MGYA00380383_ERZ1023839 | MGnify/ENA primary metagenome ERZ1023839 (study PRJEB33179, sample SAMN07449065) | human gut metagenome | biome: Human-gut; feature: Human associated habitat; material: Faeces | host: Homo sapiens | place: India:Kasaragod | collected... | reverse complement strand
TTAATGTTAAAAAAAGAAGCTAAGTAGAAATTATTCATTTCCACTCAGCCCCTTTTGCTTTGTAATAAATTATTAAAAAAAGATAACTACTTGTTTGACTTATCTTCATCTTTCAAAGGTTCTAATTTTGTGTCATCACATCTTGCAATATTATCAATATCTTTCTGTGAAAAATATGCTTCATATTCTTCATGCATCGAATTCCATATTCTGTTAAAATTTCTGATAATTTGATTTGCAACATCTTGATTCATAAGATTATTTTTTATATAAAAAAAAGATAGACTGTCCAAAATCTATCTTTATTATTTATTAAAATATTTAGATTGCACTTTTTCTGGAAGTTCATCGTATGTACTTCTACTACTGATAATTTTTCTTTATATTCCATTAGTATCGCTCTTTAATAATATTTTTACTGCAATAATAAGTAATTAAGAAATATCCTCCATATATAACGACTATAAATATAGCAGTCATTATAATTGATGGTAATAATTGTTCATTACCAAATATCTCTAAAATTTTCATAGCAAACATTATTCCAAATACAGAATGGATTAGAGCCAATATTAATGGTAGCATAAAGAATACTGCAATTTGTCTAAATAATGCTTTATTAATCATCTTTTCATCTGTACCAATTTTTCTTAACATTCTAAATCTTTGTTTATTATCACTACTTTCAGATAATTCTTTTAATCCAAGTATTGCTGCACTACTAATTAGAAAGATAACTCCCAAATATAACCCAATAAATGTTACCATTGCTGATAATCCAGTTGTTGCCTCTTTGATAGCTAACTTAGTAGAACCACTAGGAAGTAAATAATCGTTTGCTTTTGGATTTTTTGCTAGTTTATTAATATTATCTTCTATTTTTATGATTTCTTCTTTATCAGTAGTAATATAATTACCTATAAGATGATTTTGAATTAAATAATTTTCATCTATGACATTATCGGAAACTAATATAATTCCTGTATTAATATGATTACTAGACATTTCTAGAAAACCATCTCGGCAAGAATCATATTTTGGTTTTAATGTATGACCAAACAAATTGATTTGTTCTCCATTTTTTAAAGCCATATTCCTAATTTCAACCATTGATTTAAAATCTGCAACTATCATGTATTCATCATCTTTAAGAGAATATTCTTCATTTCCATAAAACCTAGCCACTTTATTATAATCGCTTATTTTCATTATTGATTCTTTTGTATCATATTGCAAAAAAGGAAAACTTGTTCTTACTTCAACTAGTTTCGATCCTAGAGTTTGATTCATAGTTAAATCTGGTGTTGCATAAGTATTAATTTCAATATATTCCTTTATATCTTTAGTAATATCATAATTGAATACATCAAACATTTCTAATGCAGTATAATGAGAATTTTTAATTTGATTATCATTATAACCATAATTTCTAAAACTATCATAGTATTTATCCATGTTCATATTAATTGTAAATTCAAAGTCAGCAGGTGCTAGTTCTCTTATGTTAGCATTCATTGAATTTTTCATTGTTAGACAAGCAGATAATAAACATATTGTAATAAATAACATTAAACAAATAATTGTTGTTGAAAAAACTGTTGTATTGATCTTGCTACTAAACTGTCTTAAAGTAAAACTATTTAATCCTTTATAATAAAATTTCTTTATACTCATAGCAATTCTTAAAATAAGTCCTGATAAAGACCAAAAAATAAAGAATGTTGATACTGCTCCCATTACTATTGGTTTTAATATATCTTTAACATCATGTAAAGTAAGAAACTCAACTGTTACCATGTGATATGCTTTACCCAAAACTAAGCATGAAATAATAAAAATAATTATACATAAAATTGGATTTTTAAGTTTAATTTTTTCACTTTTTTTTGCACCATTTAATAAATCTATTAACTTACATTTGCTTACACTATAAGTATTAAAAATCATTACAAGTAAATACATAATTCCAAAGTAAATTATAGTTTTAATACAAGATGCTTTAGAAAATACAAATGCGAATTTTGTAAGATTTGCTTCAAACATATTAGCAACTACTAAACTCATTAATTGGGATAGAATAATACCTATTCCAAGACCTACTGCTAATGAGATAATTCCAATAAATAGTGTTTCAAAGAATAGAATCATAGATATTTTTCTTTTACTCATACCAAGAGTTAAATAAATACCAAATTCTTTATTTCTTCTTTTTATTAAAAACCTTGAAGCATATATAATCAAAAATCCTAGTATAAATGACACAAATACACTAACTCCGGATAACATTGTCATCATAAGTTCAATTAATTCTTCAGTAGATGATGATACATCTAACATTACTGTTTGTGAGCCAAGTGCATTAAATACATAAAATATTGCTACACCAAGAATTAAAGTAAAAAAGTAGATGGCATAGTCTTTCATACTTTTCTTAATGTTTTTTATTGATAATTTACAAAGCATCATTTAAATCGCCACCAAGTAATGTTACTACATCAATAATCTTATCAAAAAATTCTTTCCTAGAATCATTACCTTTATGAATCTCTTTAAAAATTTTACCATCTTTGATAAAGACCACTCTTTGTGCATAAGAGGCAGTAAAAGCATCATGAGTTACCATAAGAATTGTTGCTGAAAGTTCTTCGTTTAAATGATTAAATTTTTCAAGTAACATTTTAGCAGATTTAGAATCTAATGCTCCTGTTGGCTCATCTGCAAGTATTAACTTTGGATCTGTAATAATTGCTCTAGCAGATGCAACTCTTTGTTTTTGCCCTCCACTCATTTGATAGGGATATTTGTTTAAGATATCTTTAATATCTAATTCATCAGCAACTTTTTTTATCTTTTCTTCAATTTCTGATACATTAGCATTTTGAATAGATAGAGCAAGTGCAATATTTTCATAGGCAGTTAAAGTATCTAACAAGTTAAAATCTTGAAAGATAAATCCCAATTCTTCTCTTCTAAATTTATTAAGTTGGTTTCCTTTTAATTTTGTTATATCTTCACCACCAACATAAATATGCCCAGATGTTACTCTATCAATAGTAGAAATAACATTTAAAAGAGTAGTTTTACCTGATCCAGATGCTCCCATGATAGCAACAAATTCGCCTTTTTCAACTTCAAATGATAAATTATCAATCGCCTTTGTTAAAGATGAACGACTACCATAGTATTTTTCAATTTTGTCAACTTTTAAAATATTTTCCATATAATTTCTCCTTCCATAAATAATAATAAATTAAAAATATTATTTTGTCGTTCGTTCAATATTACAAAACATTACAATTTTGTAATATTACTTTAAAACTTCGTAATATTTGTCTTTTGCAAATGTTATATATACTCGAGTATATTCATTTTCTTTTGATTCAATATTTATTTTATGCCCTAGTTTACTACACATATTTTTAGCAATAAATAATCCCATACCAGTTGATTTACTTGTATTCCTTCCATTTTCTCCTGTAAAGGACTTATCAAATACTTGCTTTAAATCAGAAGCTTTTATTCCTATGCCATTATCTTCAATTATAAGTGTAGTTTTATATTTTTCATCTCTTACAAATATTTTGATGTAAGAATTATTAATATCTCTTTTATATTTAATACAATTATTAATAATTTGACCTAATATAAATTCTAACCATTTAGAATCGGTTAAGACTTTAACATTAACATTTTCAACATTATAATCAACTTTATTTTCTAGTAAGTCATCCATGTTTTTAAGACCTACATTTTTTATTACTTTTGACAATTCTGTATCTTTTATCAAATAATCTTTTTCTGCATTCTCACTTCTTGCATAATATAATACTTGCTCTACATAATCCTCTAATCGTTTTAGTTGTGATTTTGTCTTTTTATCAAATTTATCTTTATGATTATTACTAATCAATATTAAAGTTGCTAATGGAATTTTTACTTCATGGATCCACATTTCTATATAGTTTTTAAAGTCATCCCATTGTTCTTCTATTCTCTTAACATTTTCACTCATTGATTTATTAATTTCATAGAGTGCTTGATGTAATAATTCGCCTTCATAAAATACTGGTTTATCAAGAGTTTCTAATACTAAATAGCCTTTATCTAATGCCTCAATATTAGAAATTAATTCTGTATAAAATTTTTCCTTTCTTAAATAATCAATTAATAAAAGCGATAAACTCCAAATAATTAATACAAATGTTGTGGCAATTATTACACCATTATCAATTTTGAAAGCAAAGAATATAAGCAATACGATACCAAAACTAATTAGTGATAGAAGAAGTGCATAAAGTTTATCTTTTAAATATCTGCCAAATTTCATAATAAAATATAACCCATTCCTTTTCTAGTATCTATGGCATCTTCATAGCCAACACTTTTTAATTTTGCTCTTAATCTACTTATATTTACAGTTAAAGCATTATCATTGATAAACTCATCATTGTTCCATAAATCTGTCATAAGCTCATCTCTAGTAACAATTTTATTTTGATGATTAAGTAAAAAACAAAATATTATCATCTCATTTTTAGTTAAAATAATTTCTGCATCCTCTTTTTTTATAATTCCTTTTTGGACATTTATTTTTAAATCTTTATATGAAAGAACATTCGATTTTGCATTTGTTCTTTTTAATACAGCCCCAATTCTTAGAAGAAGTATATTAGGATTATATGGTTTAGTTATATAATCATCTGCTCCATAAGAAATAGATAATGCCTCATCAATTTCAGAATTTCTACTAGTTACCATTATTACAGGAATATTAGATGTTTTTCTTAGATCTTGTAATAATTTTTCGCCATTTATATAAGGTATGTTTATATCTAGTAATATTAAATCTGGGGAAGATTCAATTATTTCATTTAAGGAATTTTTAAAGTTTCTTAAAATAATGGGTTTATAATTATTATTTTCTAAAAGTTCTGATAACTCGTTACATATTGCATCATCATCTTCAATAATCATAATTTTCTTCACATATTTCACCACATTTCTTATTAATTATAATACCACGAATAAGGTAGATTTTACCTTACAGTTTTGTAATATAAAAAAGGAATTATTTTTTCACCATTCCTTTTATTTTACCATTACAATAGACTGCAACATTCATTAATATTATATAATTTTTATTGATATTTTAGATTTATATAGTAAAAATTTGTGCAACAAAATTAAAACTATGATATAACTGAAATGTAGGGATTGATATTTATGCATCAATTTGTATATTGGAAAAAAATTGTAAATACCTACGACACCTGCTCCAATTGTTATTTAAATCGAACTAAAAGGTTTGATTTTTTTATGTTTTAGAAAAAAATTACACTAAATATATAACATATGATTAACATAAATTAAATAATTTAACAAGTATGACAAAAATGTATGGCTTAGAATTCAAAATACTAGGCTAAAATAAAAAATGTAATATTTGTTTAAAAATTTTATGCGAAATGGGATGTCTTGATTTTACATCTTTTATTTCAATTGAAAAAAGGCTAGGCAAAATTATTCATTTTCACTTAGTCCTTTTTTGTTCAAAATGCCAAATTTTATCATATTTCTAATAATTGTTAGTTTAACAAATTCACGAAAAAATAAAGATAATAATCGAAATCACTCTCAATAAAAACATATTTCTCATAACTATCTGAGATATGGTCATCTTTGTAATATGTATTCATTTATTTTTTCCTCATATCTTCTTTTCTTTTTTGTTCAATATACATAAAAGCATAATTTAAAATGGTGTCTTCACCCATTAAATAATCCTCTTCTTTTTCATTAATTTCTATATCTGGTTTAAAATAAACAGGTTTTAAAACATCTGGCGTAGCAAGTTTTTTATATTCCTCTTTAGAACGGATACTAACGCCAAGAAATGGATGAAAATAACGAGATGAAACAGAAAAATTATGGCCATCGATATCAACTTTACTACTATTCCCATAGCAATTTATAGGTGTGGAGATTTCTTCTCCTATTGTTATGGCCCCAAGGTTTATTAAATCACGTAGAGCAAATCTTCCTGCCGAAAAAACACGGTAATCAGTCAAACAAATTAAATTTTTATGTGATTGTTTCAAAAATGCCATCAAAGCATCATTAAAAGCTGAATTACCACCTGTATTTCCTCTTAAATCAACAATGATAGTGTCAATATTCGAAATATCAAGTTGATATAAAGAGGCTACTGCTTCATTTATTTTATCTTTGTAACTTGGCTGACAAGAACTATGATGATAAATTAAGCAATTATTTTTTATTTCAAAAGTAGCATTATCTCCATATAAATATTTTTTATAATCAAACATCTCATTTTGATAATCTTTTTTTGCTTCATATGTTTTCGTAACTAATTTATTATCGCGTGTAAGAATTTGAAACGTAAGTTCTTTACTTCCTTTTAAACTTGGTAATCCCCAGATAAGGCAGCGATTATATAAAGCTCTTTCCATTTCAACTCTTTTTTTACCCAAAGTGCCATAGGTCAGTATTTCATCTAATTCTTTTAAAATTTGCTTTATATCCACATTATTTATAGAAACTAATTTTGAACCTCTTAAATCACTTGGATAATTAACTAAAACATCTTCACCAAATATTTTGAAATTCATGGGAATTGGAGCGTTAGGTTTATAGATAGTATGAGCATCGCTGGTTCCACTTAACCTCTTAATAATATAATTTATAAAATAACAAAAAGAATAACCACCTGTCACATCGTATCTTTGAAGTAAATCATTAGTTATTTTTTCTAATTCTTTTTCGTCTATTTCATGCCAAGGATTGACATGTATTTTTTTATAATTTTCTAAAAATTCTTCATATATTTTTTTATATTTTAAATCTATCATTTTTTCCTCCATAATATTTAGATTATATCATAAAAAAGAGCTCGTGCTCTTTTAACCTTTATACATATCGTAACGTGAATAGAAACGCCAACCATAACTATTTGGGAAACCTGGAGGAATAATGACATTACTTCTACTCACAGAGTAACCGTTATAAAAACCATTGGCTACTCCAAAGTGAAGATGGGCTCCTGTTGTACAAGTATCATATCCACCATAACTGGCAGAGGTTTGTCTTCCACCACCAACATATCCAATAATAGTATTTTGTGTTACAGAATCGCCAACATTCACATTAAAACTTAATAAGTGATAGTAATAAGTGGTATAGGCTTTGCCATTTACCAAGACATCTATGTATAACATATTACCACCACAATAATAACGTGATATTTTGCCAGAAACAACACCGGCTGCAGCAGCATAAACTGGAGTCCCTTCGGCATTGCCACCGATATCTAATGCATTATGATAACTTCCCCAACGATAACCTACTTCACTTGTTATCGTGCCATATGTAAGAGGCTTTAACCATTCACCATTTTCTACATAGGTAATACCACCATTTGGTTTTGGAGGATCTGGTGGTTTTACACAATCCACACTGATAACGGCTTTATCACCTTTAGAAGGAGCATATAAAGCACATTTTTTTTCAGCATCTGCTACTTTCGTTTGCAAACTCTTAATTTGGTTATCAATATCTAAAGCATATTTATCATAACTTTTTATATCACCATAACGGGCTTCAATGACTTTTTTATATTCAATCGCTTTATTATTTAATTCTTGCTGTTTTTTATTTTCTTCTTCTTTTAAGGCTTCATTTTTCTTAATCTCATCACGCATATTTTGCATAACATCTTCAATAGCCTTTGAAGTTTGTTCCACCGCAGCAACACGCATAAGCATATCAGTTACGGTTTTAGCTCCTGTTACATATTCTAAATAAGCATTGGAACTTTTCATTTGTTGTAAATAGGCAAGTGTTTTATTTACTTCAACCGTAAGACGTTCTATTTCTTTATTAGAATCAGCAATTTCTGCCGTTAATTTTTCGACTTCACTTTCTGATTCATGAATTTCTTGTTCTACTTGTTTAACCGCAGCTTCCTTTTTAGCAATTTCGGCTTTGGCCTCAGCTGTTTTACTTTCTGTTTCTTTTTTTTCATTTAGTTTGTCTTGTAAAGATTGTTTAAGTTCTCCTAAAGTGGGCATATCAGAAGTCGCATAAACATTCATACTAAAGGTGAAAAAAAGGACAAAAAGAAGAAAAATTATTTTTCTTCTCATTATATTTTTAAATGCTTTCTTACTGCCCACCAAGAACCAAGCATACCAACAACAGAACCAATTCCTAGTAAAATCAAGGAAACATATAAAACAAATGGGAATGGCTTAACAAGCGTAATAATTTTTGTAAAAACATAACCACCTGTCTGACTATATAAAATTGTATAACCATAAATACTTAAAGCAACCGGAATAAGACTACCTAACACACCCAAGATAAAGCCTTCAAAAACAAAAGGTAATTTAATAGCGGTATTAGAAGCACCCACAAGGCGCATAATTTCTATTTCTGTTTTACGAGAAAAAATAGTAAGTTTAATGGTATTGGCTATCAAAAATGCCGTAACACAAACAAGAGCAACAACCATAATAATGGTGCCATAACTAATTGCATCAAAGATACCAATGATGTTTTCGACCATGCCTTCTCCGTATTCAGCACTACTTACATAATCGTAGTCACGAAGACGTTCAGCCGTTGCTTTTAAGTCTTTGACATCTTTAACCGTTACAATAACGGAGTCCAAAAGAGGATTTTCTTCCAAATAATCTAAAGTGGTATTTAAAGTATCACTTTCTTTTTTCATTTCTGCTTTCCATTCTTCTTTGGTCTTTAATTTGTAGTTATCCACATTATCCATTGTTTTCAAATCATTTTGAATCTCTATTTTTTCTTCTTCCGTTACTTCTTTTTTTAAATAAACAACAATGGTAAGTTCATGTTCTAATGTTGTCGTTACCTCTCTTACATTATAAGAAAGGAAAATAGCAATAGCGACTAAAATTAAAGTGATTGTCGTACAAAGAATACTCGCCATAGATAAAGGAAGATTACGAAAAACACTTTTGAATGAATCTCTGATACTTCTACTAAGAATTCTTAATGCTTTCATGTACTTTATAACTTCCTTTCTTTGTATCACTGGCTAAAACACCATTTTCAATAACTAAAACCCGTTTTTTCATGCGATTAACAAGTTCTTTATCATGGGTAGCCATAATAATAGTCGTTCCAAGAGTTTGATTAATATTTTCCAAAATTTTCATAATTTCTTTACTTGTTTCTGGGTCCAAGTTTCCGGTTGGTTCATCACAAATAAGTAATTTAGGATCATTAACAATGGCCCTTGCAATCGCGACACGTTGCTGTTCTCCACCAGATAATTCGTTTGGTAAGTTTCTGGCTTTGTCTTTTAAACCAACGGCATCAATAGCTTTTAACACTTTTGGTCTTATTTCACTTCCAGGTATTCCTAACATTTCAAGAGCAAAAGCCACATTTTCATAAACAGTCAATTTAGGCAATAATTTAAAATCTTGGAAAACAACACCTAATTTTCTTCTTAATTTATAAACTTTAGAATTTCTTAATTTTGCCACATCAATACCACCAACAATAACACTGCCTTTCGTTGGTTTTTCTTCACGATATAAAAGTTTAATAAAGGTACTTTTACCCGAACCGGTTGTTCCAATAACAAATACAAATTCTCCTTTATCTATTGACACGCTTAAATCGGCAACCGCAGTCGTACCATTTTTATATATCTTATAGGCATGTTCTACTTTAATTAACTTCATTTTACACCTCTATTTTCTCATCTATTATAGCATATTTTACTTATGGGGTAAATTTCTTCTTTGACCACCTTGAACCTCATAACAATCATTAATAACAAAAAAAGCATCAGGATCAATTTCTAAAACAATTTCTTTAAATAAATAATAATCTCGATTAGGAACGACACACATTAAGACATGATTCTTTTTTTTGCTAAATCCTCCCCGCCCATGTAAAAGGGTAACTCCCGTATGTAATTCTTTTAAAATATAATCTTTTACTTTATCTACTTTATTTGTATAAATAAAGAAAAGTTTAGAGTTAGATATACCAATCAATATTTTATCAACTAAAGATGAATAAATAATAAGAATAATTAAAGCATAAATCATTTTATTAATTCCAAATGTAAAGCCACCTAATAATATCACAATAGTTTGAATAAAAATATTACTATTTCCTTCGGACATATGACCATATTTATTTAGTAAATAAGTCATTGTATCTAAACCGCCTGTTGTAAAACCGTATTTAAATATTATCCCGATGGCAAAACCTTGGACAAGACCAGCAACAAGTATAATTAATAATTCATTATCTATAATGATATAGTTTTTTAATATTTCCGTAAGAGGAAGAGTCAAACTAATCATAAGAGGATATAAAATGCCCCCGATAATAGTACCTTTTGTTTTATCTTTACCTAAAAAAATAAAGCTTAATAATATCATTAAAAAAGTTCCGACATAAATAAAAATTTGAATATTCCAATGACAAAGTTGTTCAAAAATAAGAGCTAAACCGGATAAACCGCCAACAACTAAATTATTAGGAGCTAAAAACAAGTTATAGTTAACACCTAACAAAAAAGTTCCCAACATAAGAAAAAATATTCTTTCCACCATTTCTCTTTGTAAAATTTTTTCACTTAAATTTATTTTTTTCATGCTCCCACCTTACAATCATTATAAAGGACTTCTATTTAAAAAGCAATAAACATAAAATGAGGTGAGGTGATAAATTTGAACGGAAGTTATTTTAGTAATCCTACATTTCCTCAAGCCGGAACAAATGATAATTTTATTACACCACCTGGAAATGTAAATTCAACAAGTATTTTATCTTTAGAACAAAGTCTTATTGAAAATATTTTAAGACTTAATAAAGGTAAAAAAGTAAAAGTATATGCATCTTATCCTGATTCTAATGAATGGAGAGATCGTATTTATAATGGCATTATTGAGGAAAGTGGACGAGATCATTTAATTTTGTCTGATCCTTCTACAGGAAATTGGTATTTAATTCGGATGCTTTATGTAAACTTTGTCGAATTTGCCGAGAAAATAAATTATAGTTCTGATTATTCAGATACTTTTGATTAAACTAGATTTTTTCTAGTTTTTTTTATGAAAAAATACCCTTTTTATTTGGGTATTTACTAAAGGTATTTAGAAGATGCTTCGATAATAAAGCCAAGAAGAATAACTATCCCAAATATCATATAAGCATAAATAGAGGAAACATGAGCCATATATAAGATAACTTCTAGAAAACATAAACAAAGACACATCAAAATACTTAATAAAATATTTAAACAAATCATTTTTTTACGATTTTTTTTCATGTTATTAATAATCGTTTTATCAGCACTTATTATTTTTTCTTCCGTATTCATTCTTTTTGCCATTAGTAACTCATTCACTGAAATATTAAAAAGTTCTGCTAAACGAATCATTCCATCAATATTAGGAAGTCCTCTGCCATTCTCCCACTTAGATACAGCTTTACTTGTAACATAGATTTTAGAAGCTAATTCCTCTTGAGTCATACCTAAATTCTTTCGTTCTTCTTGAATAAATTTTCCGATTTCTTTTTGTTGTTCATTATTCATGATCTTTACACCACCTTAACTCAATTATAAATTTCTTTGTGAAATTTAGCAATCTACTTTAAGTAGAATTTAAAAAGATAGAACATTAAATTCTATCTTTCAGCAAATTTTATTTATCTCTTAATTCGGCTTTAAACTCAAGTTTAACCTTATCAATAATTTTATAGAAAATATCCATAACTTCTTCATCGGTTAAAGTTCTATTTTCAGCTTGGAAAGTAAGTTTGAAAGCAATTGATTTTTCTTTTGCAGAAACATTTTCACCTTCGTAAACATCAAAGACAGTAACCTCTTTAAGTAAATGTCCGCCTTGTTTTTTGATAATATCAATAATATTCGCCGCAGGAATATCTTTAGCTAATATAAAAGCCATATCTTTTTCAATACTTGGATATTTATAGGCTTCTTTATATTTAATTGGTTTAACTTCTTTCATGAGTTTATTTAAGGATAATTCAAAAACATAAATTTCATCTTTAGAAATACTTGGATGAACACGACCAATGATACCGATTTCTTCTCTATCTAAAAGAATAGACGCACTTATACCTGGATGTAAATCTGGTAAGACTTTAGGAATAAAAGTATAACGATTTTTAAAACCTAAAGAATCTAAGACATTTTCAACAATTCCTTTTGTAAGATAAAAGTCTACTGGTGTTTTACGTGCCCAAGAAGATTCAATATAATTTCCTTTTAATAAACCACTAATTTTTGATTCTTCATGATAATTAATATCGTATGTTTTACTTATTTCATAAAGCATAATATCACTTACTTTATGAGCTTTATTATAGTTGTAAACATTTAATAAAGATGGAATAAGAGTGGTTCTTACAATAGACTTATCCACACTCATAGGATTAGGTAAAACTACATTTAATTTTCCTTCGTAATTAAACTCTTTAGCCATTTCAGGAGAAACTAAAGTATAAGTTTTTGTTTCATTAAGTCCTAAAGCACGTAGTCTTTTAGAAATAAATTTACGATAATAAACATCCCCAATATATTCCCCTCTTTTAACAGGTACTTTTGGAAGTGTTTCTGTTAAGTTATGATATCCGTATAATCTACCGATTTCTTCCGCGATATCATTAATATTAGGGTCAATATCTAAACGTCTATTTGGAATCGTTACATGAAATTCATCCCTATTTAATGTATAAGGAAAAGATAGTCTTGAAAGTTCTACTTCCATATCTTTAGTACTAATGGTAATACCTAATAAAGAATTGACATCTTCCGCTTTAAAGATTACTTCTTTTGGTGTTTTATCAACATTATCATAAGAAACAACTTCACTTAAAATTTCTGCTCCAGCATATTTTTGTAAAAGATAACATGCTCTTTCTAAAGCCATCTTAGTATATTCATAGTCAAGACCTTTACCATATCTAATAGATGCTTCACTTCTTAAATTATGACGAGCCGCGGTATTTCTAATACTTACGGCATCAAAAATGGCACTTTCAATTAAAATATTTTTAGTTTTTTCGGTAACCTCGGTATTTTCACCACCCATAACACCGGCAAGACAAACAGGGCGATTCGTATCCGTGATGACAATATCTTTTTCTGATAAAATTCTTTCTTGACCGTCTAAAGTAGTTAAGTGTTCATTTTCTTTCGCGTTACGAACAAGAATTTTATCACCTAAGACATCTTTATCAAAAAAATGAAGAGGTTGCCCAAATTCGAGCATAACATAATTTGATATATCAACAACGTTATTAATAGAACGCATGCCAGCTTCTTTAAGTCTTTTTTGCATAAATAAAGGTGATGGTCCAATTTTAACATTTTTAACTTCTTTAGCTAAATAATAAGAACATTTAGGTGTTTCTACTTGAACACTAAAATGGTCTTTTATAGAATCTTTGATTTCTTTAAATTGTAATTCAGGAAGAGTTACTTTTTTATTTAAAATAGCCGCGATTTCATATGCAAAGCCAATATGATAATAACAGTCATTGTTACGATGTTTATGAATATCTAGTTCATAAACACAAGAATCTAAGTTTAAGGCTTTTAAAGCGTCTTTACCAATTGGAATTTCATCATTTACTTCATAAATTCCTTTCGCGTGATTCTCTTCTGTTTTTTCTTCAAGACCAAGTTCATATAAAGCACACAACATACCATTTGATTTAACGCCTCTTATTTCACTTTCTTTAATTACAAAATCATGGGGTAAAACAGCACCTGGTAAAGCAACAATAACTTTTATGCCAGCTCGGACATTTGGAGCTCCACAAACAATCTGGCATATTTCACTTCCTACATCTACCTTGCAAACATGAAGATGGTCACTATCAGGGTGATTCACACATTCCAAAACTTTACCGATTACTAAATGATCAATATGATTATCCATCACTTTTTCAATGTTAATACCTGCTTCGGTAATTTTAGTAGCTAGTTCATGAGGATTTAATCCTTTAATATCAATGTAATCGCTTACCCATTCTAAACTAATCATTTAATGACTCCTTTCTATCAAATGTTTTATTTTCTCTTAAATCGGTCATATAAAACGTTCTAATATCTTTTATATCATATTTTAACATAGCAAGTCTTTCGGCTCCAAAACCAAAAGCAAAACCAGACCAAATACTTGGATCATAACCACAATTTCTTAAGACATTGGGATGAACCATACCCGCACCAGCCACCGTAATAAAGCCTGTATTTTTACAAATAGGACAACCTTTTCCTTTACAGTTAAAACAACTAATATCAAGTTCAACAGATGGTTCAGTGAACTGATAATAACTTGGTCTTAAACGAACAGTTGTATCTTTACCAAATAATTCTTTAGCAACCACAGCAAATGTTCCTTTTAAATCCGTTAAATGAATATCTTTATCCACAAGTAGTCCTTCAATTTGCATAAATTGATGAGAGTGAGTCGCATCATCATCATCACGACGATAGGTTTTACCAGGACATATCATTCTAACTGGCTTTTCCCCATGATTTTTTAACATCGTTCTAATTTGAACAGGAGAAGTTTGACTACGTAGTAAAATTTCATCATTTTGGATGTAAAAAGTATCTTGAGCATCTCTTGCTGGATGTCCTTTAGGAATATTTAATAATTCAAAATTATATTTATCCTCTTCTATTTCAGGACCATCAACGACATCATAACCCATACTCATAAATATTTCTTCCACGTTTTCAACAAGTTTCTCTAAAATATTAGGACTACCAATACTTACTTTTGTAGCCGGTAAAGTCACATCAATTGCTTCTGAAATTAATTTTTTATTTAATTCTTCTTGTTCAAACATCGTCTTTTTTTCTTCAAAAATATCATTAAATATTTTTTTTAATTCATTCATCTTAAGACCATATTCTTTTTTCTCTTCATTAGGTACTTCTTTGATTTTAGAAGCAAGTTCTGTAATAATGCCTTTTTTACCTAAATATTTTACTTTAAGGTCATTTAACTCATTTAAATTTTTGGCACTGTTTAATTGAGTTCTTATATTACTTTCCATATCTATCATAATAATTCCTCCATTTTCTTTTTAAATAGAAAAAAACTATAAACATAAGGACGAGTTAACCCCGTGGTACCACCTTATTTTATAGTTTTGCTATACACTTTATTCTTTAACGCAGAATTACGTTGAAAACTCCCATATTGAAATTCATCACTTATTTTTCTTAAGAATACTTGCAGCTATTATATTCTCTCTCTAAAAGATGTTTTAAGTCACTACTTACTATGTTCTTCGCTTTCTATGCGATTATTTTAACACTTGATTTTTTAAAATTCAACTATTCTTCTTCAAATGTTTCAACTTTTAAAGATTCTAACTTAGATAATTTATAACCTTCATTATCTTTAACATAGATATAACGGTATGTTGTACTCTTATCAAGTAAATCACTTAACGCATCATCACTATATTCGCCAAGTAAAGTACCTTCTAAAGAATATAGCTGATTATTTTCTTTTTTAGCCACTTTAACATCTACAATAGCGCCATCTTCGGAATCTGTATAGCCAAATAATTTTGTATAGTGATTTTCTTTTTGACAATGACTTTTAAAATCATCTTCTGTAACATCAATACTAGAACCTGGAGCCACATCAAAAACCAAAGCTCCTTCACAATCTTTCGTTATTTCCCCATATAAATCCGTTACCATTTCATATGTGATATTATTTTCATTTAATCCTGTATCATTAGAGTTATTATCTTTTTTCTTACCAAAGAAAACAACTCCTAAAATAACAGCAATAATAACAGCAACTAAAATAATCGCGACAATTACTATTTGTTTCTTACTTAATTTTTTTAAATCTACTTTTTTCATTTTTTAATTCTCCTTTTTATTAAATACTTTAATGTGAATAATATGCTTCCTTTGTAATCATTTTTTATACACCATGTGGATAACTAGCTGACGGCAGGCTCGTCCGGTCGTTAAACGAATCGACGAGCCTACTCATTCACGCTACCCAATTTCGTATGGATTTTCAAGTGTTCCTTCACCGCCTAAAATCATCGTAGATGATTTTAAATAAACTGAAGGCCGGACCAAGCCATAATAGTAAGCAGCGAAGCTGAGGACACGGCCAGGGTCCTGGACACGGAACACGACGTAAGCACTCGAAGACACCGCAATCGGAGAAATTGTCCATTGCCATTGGCCCGAATTATAAAGCCAATCATTGTAATAGCAATCACTTGCTTCATGCCAGTTAGATAATTCTTTATTTAAACAACTTGTTCGATTACTTTTACTTCCTCCACTCGTGGCATAACCGAAATCACTTGGATACATTAAACCTATTTTTCCATTCCATGTCGTTGTTCTCGTTACCGTATCATTACAATATGTGCCTGACGTACATATTTTTCCATTATTGCTACTTCTTTCGTAACTATAAAAATGACTTGCTAATCCATTACTTGCGTATGACCAACCATTTGTGCCATTTGTTCCCGTGTTCCATAAAGTGTTTCCTACTAAATTTTTTAAATTGGTTTTTATGCCAGTTGTAGTAAAATCACAGGTTGTTGTTCTATTAGTATGACCAGAATAGCAGTTTCCTGAACTATTATTGTAATATAAGGAACCTCCAACTTTTTCACTTTCATAGCCTGGATTTAATAGTTTCATTAAATCAGCTTGACTCCATTCATTCACTCCGTATCCATTATTAACACTGGAATCAGATGTGTCCCATGAATAGGTTCCTATTGACTCATTTCTTATCAATTTTATTCTTGTTTCTTTTTTGCCTGTGCCATCATCTATATTATTCATAAGACCTATAATACGCCATATTTCGTTATCTATTTTGACATAGTTACAAGGATTAGCCCCAACGTATCTTAAATTGTTATCGGTTGTGCCATCATAGGCTAAAGTATAAGTACAACTATCACTTGTTTTATTTGGAACAGTATAGACATCTGTTGTACTTGAAGACGCATTTTTTTTCACATAAGTTAACACATCTTTCACTGCCACTGGCTTTTCTTTAAAATACAAGGTACACTTTGTTCTTGTTGTGCTATTTGATTCATAAGTACTATAATCTAATATGGCATGCCAATTATCATCATCCCAGGAAACTGTTACCCCACTGTTACAACTTGATTTTGTGGTATCTAAGGTAAGTCCAGAATCTTTGGTTGGAACATCTTTGGAAATTGTTCCATTTACATAATAGGCAAAATATAAATCTCCTGGTTCTTCTACTTGGCCATTGATAACATTAAAGTCCTTTTTTTCTTCATATAAGGCATAACTTTTATAAAGGAAGATAGCACCAAAAGCGACTAATAAAATACATGTCATCACATATATTATTTTTTGTGTTTGCTTATTTGGTTTATATTTTTCTAACTTTATCACATCACACCAATCCTCTTTCCTATTTTATATAAACATTATATCTTAATTTATTTATAAATAATAGATATAAATTAATCTTCAGAAAGTTTTTTGTAATAGTTAAATCTTTTTTGACTTGCTTCGGCATTTTCTTGAAGAAGAATTTCCGCTTGTTCTTTGTTTTTTATCTTCAAGGCTTTATAACGAACTTCATTTTCTAAAAATTCATGATATTTGGTAAAATCAGGATTTTTATAATCTAAGTAAAGCTTTTCTTCTATTGGATTATAACGCATAAGAAGACTATAACCTACTTTAACAGCTAATTTTTCTTCCTCTAAAGAACAAGCCATACCGCCTTTTATACCATGTTCTATACAAGGAGCATAACACAAAAGCAAGCTTGGACCATCATGCTCCATCGCTTCTTTCATGGCTTTAATAGCTTGCATAGGATTAGCCCCTAAACAAATAGAAGCCACATAACAATTTGGATAACACATAGCTATTTTAAATAAATCTTTTTTATAAACTTTTTTCCCTTCATCAGCAAATTCACAGACAGCTCCAATATGACTTGCTTTACTCATTTGCCCTCCTGTATTGGAATAAACCTCGGTATCCAAAACCATAATCTTAACGTTTTCACCAGAGGATAAAACATGGTCGATACCATCAAAACCAATATCATAAGCCCAGCCATCGCCACCTAAAGCAACAACCGTACGATAAGGAACATAATCAATAAATTCTTTTAATTCTTCGGAAATATCTTCTTTTAGAAAAGCTTCTTTTAAAGCTAATGTTTTTTCAAAATTGTTAAAATTATTTAAAAATTCTTCATAAAGATTCTTAAGATTAGGTGAAGCTTTTTCTTTATTTTTCAAAATTATTTTCTTTAAACGATTTCTTTTTAATTTATAAGAATGATGCATACCATAAGCAAATTCAGCATTATCTTCAAACAGACTATTTGCCCAAGGTAGTTTATAAGGAGTAGACATGAAAGACCCGCCATAAATAGAAGAACATCCTGTCGCATTTGCAATGACTAACTCATCTTTATATAACTGGGTTAAAAGTTTAATGTAAGCCGTTTCACCACAGCCGGCACAAGCACCTGAAAAAGCAAATTTTGGTTCTTCCAGTTGACTTCCTTTCACAGTAAATTTAGGGTGTAATTTAGGATTTTGATAATTAAAATATTTCTCGCTTTCATCTGTCGTTTTTTCACCTAAGAAAAGGGCTTTTTTGCCTTCTTTTCCTGGACAAATACTAACACATAAACCACAACCGGTACAATCTTTTTCACTGATACATACGTAGTAGTGATATTCTTTGTGAGCTGGATCTAAAATGCCTTTATCTTCTTTAATTAAGAAAGGTCTTATGACCGCATGAGGACAAATTAAAGAACACATGCCACAGCCAATACAATTTTCACTAAGCCATTTCGAAACGATTTTAGAAGGACTTCTTTTTTCTTTATCTGTTAGGCCCGTTTCACAATGACCATCTCTATATTTTGACATTTCTGATACCGTTAAAGTATTTCCTAAACGATGCGTAATTTTTTCATAAATTGTTTGCATTTCTTCAGGTGTTTTAGATGATGTTATCACTTTAAAATCCAGTTTATAAACAGCATTTAAAGCCTCTTTCACGGCCTCTTTGTTATTCTTAACAATATCTTCACCTTTTGTCATAAACTTATTCTCAATACTTTCGGATAATATTTCATAAACATTTTCTTTTCCTAATAGTTTTAGAATGACTGCTTCCATAATTTTACTTATTTTTCCTGTTAAGTGATGTTCTTCCGCGATTTTATAGGAGTCAATCATTAAAACTTTTATTTTCTTTTGGTTAATCAGTTCTAAATCTTTAGAAGTAAACTTTGACAAGATATTTTCTTTATCACTTGTATTAATGAGTAGAAAACCATTTTCTTTTAAATTATCTAACATGGTATATTGACTAAAGTACTCTTCTTTGGTAACCACGATTAAATCAGGAGTGGTAACATAATAAGGAGCTTTTATAAGGTTTTCCCCAAGTCTTAAATGACTCACGGTAACGCCACCAGATTTTTTAGAATCATATGAAAAGTATCCCTGAACATAAGAAGTTTTTCCCATAATATTTAAGATATCTTTAGAGGCTGACACCATGCCATCTGAACCATATCCGTAAATTTGGATTTCATTTGTATGCAAATCAATATGATAAGGAACCGTTTCTAAACTCGTTTTATTCATATCATCTACAATACCTATTGTAAAATTATTACGAGGATTATTTTCTAGCATTTTATAGACAGCATAAATATCTTTAGGAGTGGTATCTTTAGAAGAAAGGCCAAATCTTCCGCCTACGACTGTGATATCTTTATCTTTTAAAGCGGATAAAACATCTAAATATAAAGGTTCTCCTTCACTACCTTGTTCTTTTGTCCGATCTAAAACAGCTACTTTTTTAACTGTTTTAGGTAAAACTTTTTCTAAATATTTTGGACTAAAAGGACGATATAAATGAACAGAAATAACCCCAATTTTTTTACCTTTTTTTAGTTCTTCATCTACAACTAAAGAAATAGTATCTGTGACACTTCCCATCGCGATAATAACACTTGTGGCATCACTACTTCCATAATAAGTAAAAGGATGATAATTTGTATGGGCAAGCCCATTTAATTTTTCCATATAATTTTCCACAATATCAGGCATATTATCATATAAAGGACTTCTTGCTTCTACGGTTTGAAAATAAACATCTTCGTTTTGATTCATACCATAGTTAATAGGTTTTAAAGGATTTAACGCTCTATTTTTAAATTCTTCTAATTCTTTTTTAGGAACAAGAGGCAATAAATCTTCTTCATTCAAAGTATCTACAACATTTAATTCATGACTTGTTCGAAAGCCATCAAAAAAATGAATAAAAGGAAGTGTTCCTTTAAGACTCGCTAAATGAGCAATAATAGCCATATGATAACTTTCTAATGGACTTGCGGAGGCAAGCATACAAAAGCCCGTTTGTCTTACCGCATAGATATCTGAATGGTCCCCAAAAATAGAAAGAGCATGAGTTGCTACCGTTCTTGAAGCCACATGAATAACAGCTGGTAAACATTCCCCAGCAATTTTATATAAATTAGGAAGCATTAAAAGTAAACCTTGACTAGAAGTAAAAGTTGTTGTCAAAGTTCCCGTAAGTAAAGAACCATGTAAAGCCCCGGCCGCCCCTTTTTCAGATTGCATTTCCATAACCCGAACTTTATCATGAAATAAATTATAATTTTCTTTAGTACTCAAATTATCCATATTAGAGGCCATTGGACTTGATGGGGTAATAGGATAAATAAAAGCCATTTCTGAAAATAAGTAAGCGATTCTTGAAGCCGCATTATTGCCATCCATTATTTGTTTCATAAATTTTATTCCTCCAATAATATTATTATATCTTATATTTTCACAAAAAAAGAAGAATTTTTTTCTTCTTAATAATTTTCGCTTTTAAGTTCCATAAAACTTTGAGGATGATTACAAATAGGACATACGTCTAAAGCATTTTCTCCGACATAAACATGTCCACAGTTACGGCAAATCCATACTTTTTCTGTACCTTTCATGAAAACTAAATTATTTTCAATATTACCAACAAGTTTTAAATAACGTTCTTCATGATGTTTTTCAATTTCACCAACACCTTCGAAAAGACGGGCAATTTCATCAAAACCTTCTTCGCGAGCCACATCGGCAAACTCTTTATACATATCTGTCCATTCATAGTTTTCCCCATTAGCAGCATCTTTTAAATTTTTTAAAGTATCAGGAATCGCTCCGTCATGTAAGGCTTTAAACCAAAGTTTAGCGTGTTCCTTTTCATTTTTTGATGTTTCTTCAAAAATAGCTGCAATTTGTTCATAACCATCTTTACGAGCTTGGCTAGCATAATATTGATATTTTGTGTGAGCTTGACTTTCTCCAGCAAAAGCAGCCATTAAGTTCTTTTCTGTTTTACTTCCTTTTAGTTCCATAATTTTCTTCCTTCCTTTTGCAATCCTTACAGATACCATGAAACATTATTGAATAAGATGTTACCTCGTCATCATAATCATTCAAATTTAAAACAATTGGTTCAAAAACATCTTCAATTTTTTGACACTTATCACAAATAAAGTGATGATGAGCCTTTATTTTATTATCATAACGGTCATAACCTTCTGTGGTTTTAATTCTTTCAATTTCATTATTCATTACCATTTTATTTAAATTACGATAGACCGTTCCTAAACTAATGTTAGGTAAAACTTTTTGACATCTTTCGTAAATTTCATAAGCCGTATAATGATTTGTAGAATGATTGATGATATCTAAAATTAAATCTTTTTGATTAGACTTACGCATGGCATCCCCTAACTAGTAATGATTACTACTTAAGTATATCATATATTATAAAAAAAACAACTTAAATCACACAATTAATTAAAATAAATCATGTAAAATAAGTTCTTCACCTAATAAATTATTATTTTTACCAAGCAATAAGTTTTCATAAAAATAAATAAGATATTCATTATTTTGTTTAATATTAAGTTCGTTATTAAAATAATTTCCTCTTACTAAAGCCTTCCGAAAATAAAGGCTATTATCATTAAAAATTCGCATATCTATATTAAAGCCTAAAAAAGTTAAGTATTTAATCATAAACAAGGCAACTGTCCTCGTATTACCATTTTTAAAAGGATAAACTTGCCAAATATGAGAAGTGAAACGCGCTAGGCTATTAATTACTTCTACAATAGACATTTTAGAATAATCCTTTTTTCTTTCTAAAAGAATGTCATATTCCAAAGAAGCAGCTAAATTTTCAAAGTTACCATAACAAACGGATTCTCCATTTAAAATATCCTCTGGTATTGTAATATCTGTGGTTCTAAATAAACCAGCATAATCATAAACATCTTGAAATAAAACTTTATGGACATATTTAAAATAATCTACGGATAAATCAAATTTATCCTCTTTTAATAATTCAACAATCCGAATGGTAACAAAATCACATTCTAATTCTTCTGGATTTAGTTGATCTGCTTTTAATTCTTCAACATAATATTGTTTTAATTCTTGAGTAAGCATTTTTAAAGGTAAGTTATTAGCTAAGTTTTCTTCAATTAAGCTTTCTAATTTTACAGAAGGTTTTAAATTGGGTATGTCTTGTAATCCTAAAGCCATATCCCAAAGGACTTTTTTATTGTGTTTTTGAAAACTGTGCTTTTCTTCATATTGTACTTCTTTCTTGCCCATTTTAAAAACCTCCAAACTACTCGTAGTATTATAACACATCTCGTTATTGTTTAGAAAAAAAATTAAAGACTATAGTTCAGCCTTTAATTTTTTAGTAAGTTCAATAATTAACTTGGAATCTTCTACTTTTTCAATATAAACGTCGTTATTGTCAATTTCTTCTTTAAAAATTGCCACATTATTTTCAATAATTTCTTTATTTTGATCAAGTCCCATGACTAAGTAATAAGAAGATCCTTCATATTCTGTTTGGTTAAGAACCATATATTGTTCATTATTTTCTAATGTAATAATTGTATTTGTTCTAATCTTCATCTTGTTCTCCCTCTAATAAATCATTAAAGCTAATATAATTAGTATCCTCTAAATCATTTACCATGTATTGATCATCAATTAAAGAATCAAGAGTTTCTTCTTTTGGCTCTTCTTTCACAGGTTCTTTTTTTTCTTCTTCTTTAGTTGGTACAATATCTTCTACATGAATAACTTTTAGACGATGACTTTTTGGTTCATATGTTTGTCTAGGTGGGAAAACAATAGGTTCTTCTTTTATCTCTGGTTCAGGAATTTGATAAGGAGGAATATCTTCTATAACCGGAGGCACCTCTTTAATAAGTTCATCTTCAAATGATTTTTTAGGTGGTTCTTCTTCATCAAATGAAAGTTCATCAATACGATAATCATCTAAGTTAATTGGTGCTTCTTCATCGCTTTCTAAAACTTCAGGTTCTTCTGTTTCTTTAACTAAATCTTCAATTTCTTTATAAATATCATTAGGGGTTTTCTTATAAGATTTACGATTTATGATGGCGTCCACATCATCCGCTAATTTCTTTAAATTTGTCTTGTCCTTTTCGATAGCTAGCAAGTCTTGAGAGTTAGTAGTAACACCGATATTCTTATTAATTTCCATGATTTCTTTATCAATATTTGCTAAACAATTTTTCAATTTCATTAAATTGTTTTCTTCTAAATCTTTAGAATATAAAACCGTTTGTTCTAATTCAGTTTCATACTTTTTCAATAGTTCTTCAATGTAGTCTAAATCTTCACATTTTTGATTTAAAGCTGTCGTTAATGAAGCTTTTTTACGTGGTGTTTTGTATTCTGTATTTTCAGTGATTACCGCACGATATTCTTCAATATCCCTTGTTAATTCATCTTTCGTAGTATGTAGTAAAGAAACATGGTTCATTAAATCTTTAACAACGTTAACATCTAAATCATGAATCTCTATTTCTAAGTTTTTAATACTAGATTCCATTTCTCTTTTACGATTTTGTAAATATTCTAAGCGACTAATAATCGCTTTGTTATCATGAGTTTTATAATCCTTATTTTCCATAGAGCTTGAAAATGCATCACGTTTATTTTCGGCTTCTTCTAACAATTCATCTAATTCTTCATAAGAAACATTCATATAAGGTAAAGTATTTAATTTATTAATTAAATCTTTTAACTTTAAAATAGCCGCTGTAACATCTTCCTCTTTAATAAGAGTTATGGCTTCATGTCCAATATAAACAGGATCTTCTAAAATTTCTTCTTTTCTATGATTTAGTTCTTCTTTTGATCTGCTTAATTTTTCTAATTTCTTCTCATCTTCTTCTTTTAATTTTTCATCGATGTAAGTATTAGAATTCATTAAGTAATTTGTTGTCTCTGTTAATTTTTCACGTTTTTCTTTTAATAAATTTTCTAATTTAGCTCTTTGTTCACCAAAAGAAGATAATCTTTTCTTTATTTGTTCATAAGAAGATTGTTTATCTGTTAATTTTTCTTTTAAAGCAGCCATTTCATTTGTCGTATCTTCAATAAGTCCTTGATAAAATTGATAAGAAGATTTATCACGACTACCTATCGTTTTAGCTTTTAATTCTAAAGAAGAAAGAAAATTGTCTAAAGAAGTTAACTCTCTTTCAATATTCAGAATAGCTTCATGATATTCTTCTTCACTTTCAGATACTTCATCTATTTTAGCTTTGCAATCTAAAAGATCTTGCTCATACATTTCTATTTTATTTTCTAAACTAATTTTAATATTTTCATCAATTAATTTATCACTGGCTTTAATATATTTACTTTCATTTGTTGTTATTTTATATTTCTCTATTTCACGTTCACATTTTAATAAATCTTTTTGGATAACTTTCAATTCTGATTGTAATGATTCATAAGTATTGCTTGAATTAGCCATTTCAATAAGAGTCGTTATTTTTTTTATAATATTTTGGTACATAGAATCAACCTCGCTTATTTTTCTTTTATTCTAATTATTATAATAATAACAAAAAAATGAAAAATTGTAAATCTATTTCACCTTCCTAAATAAAATGAAAAACTTGGATAACTAACAAAAAAATTCAGCCTAAACTGAATTTTTCTTTATAATTTAGAAAAGCACAATACTTTCTGAAAAATTTTTTATTTTTCTTTCAAGTTTAATATTTCTTCTTTACTTAGTTTAGAAACTATCATTATTGTTTCTAATGGAGTATTTAACTTTAAAAGATCTTTAGCAAGTTGTTTTCGAGTAGCAATAGTAGCCTCTTGTTTACCTTTTTCATATCCTTTTTCATAGCAAGCATTTTCAAACATCTTATCTCTATCATAATAAAGCATTTCATCAAAGTCTTTTAATAAATCTTCATTTTCTTTCATTAACTTTTTCATTAATCTATCACCCTCATAAATAGCATTTAACTTTTCTATGTCATCACACACGAATAGATATAAGGCTTTTTCTAATGTCATATCTTCGCTCTTTACAAGAGTATTATAATCGATTTGTCTTAACTTTTCTAGATTGATATCAATGATTTCAATAAAATCACTTCTTTCAATATGATATTTCTTTTCATATAGTTTACTATGGTAAATAAATTCTTCTTTTCCTAACGCATCATAACTGTTTAAGTTGATTTGATAAACTTTCTTTAAGGCTTCATATTCTTTAGCCTTTTTTACCTGTCTTAACAGTAAATGACATAAATATAAACCATTTTTTATATCACTGGTTTCATTATTATAATAGTTGATTTCTAGATTAACATAAAATTCATTATTTTCTAAAACAACATCTGCTTCTGAATTTACAATGTTTTTATTGACACCAATATTCGGATGGATTAGTTTAATATCTTTATCAATCATATCCATAGGAATACCTATTGCTAAACTGATGATTTTTCTTAGGTATTCTAGGCCTACCTGTTTTTCGGTAAATAACTTTTTGGCTACTTTATCTTTAAGTAAGGGAAATTTTATTTTTTCTTTCGTAATCATAATTCGTCCTTTCTTTAAAAATGTTCTTTTGTACAAAAGTAGGCCTTATTCTACATATTAAAAATTTAATTGCAAGTCATTCGACAAAACATGTCAAAAAAAACTCAGATATTACTGAGTCCTTTTTTATTCATCTTTTAAATTTAATATTTCTTCTTTACTTAATCCTGTGGCAATCTCGATTTTTTCAATCGGTACATCAAGTTTTAGAAATCCTTTGGCAATTTGTAGTCGTTCTTCTTGTTTGCCTTTACTATAGCCTTTATCATAACAAGCATTCTCAAACATTTTATCTCGGTCATAATAAAGCATTTCATCAAAGTTTTTTAATAAATCTTCATTTTCTT
>ERZ1023839.110-NODE-110-length-26843-cov-12.866097_pt1 | contig 26843 bp, 16 predicted proteins | sample MGYA00380383_ERZ1023839 | MGnify/ENA primary metagenome ERZ1023839 (study PRJEB33179, sample SAMN07449065) | human gut metagenome | biome: Human-gut; feature: Human associated habitat; material: Faeces | host: Homo sapiens | place: India:Kasaragod | collected... | reverse complement strand
GCTCTGAGAGGCAATTTAAATTTTACCTGCTTCATCATTTGCTTGATTTTTAAGTCTGCAACTATCCTTTACTTAGAAGGGTTTCGAATGCCTCATGTACCTAAAAGCGTACCTAAAGGGGGCTTGATTTGGTCTAAAAGACTCACCGCCTCCACCTTTTTTCGGTTCACTATCTCAGCATATACTTGCGTGGTCGTGATGTTTTGATGACCCAACAGTTTGCTGGTGGTATAGAGGTCCACTCCCATCGTCAGCAAGGTGGTGGCAAAGGTGTGGCGAGAGACATGAAAGGTTACAGGCTTTTCAATGCCCGCCTCCCTAGCCCATTGCTTCATTCGGTAATTGACAGAGAAATACGATGGCAACGAAAAGACCTTGTCTTCTACCCTAGCCTGTCCCCTTGCAGGCATCCATGCCAAGGCATTCTCCGACAAGGGTATCGTCACCACATGGCGACTCTTCACCATCTGCTTGCTAATATAGTATCCCTCTGCACCCTTCCCGATATCAGCCCATCGCAACGACCTTACATCACTAAGGCGCAAGCCACAGAAACAAGCAAAGAGGAAGGCGCATTTCACGGTATCAGCCTTGCACGGCGTAACCATCAGCAATTTGATTTCCTCTATGCTGAGATAACAACGCTTACTCTCTTGCTTGCTGAGCATTTTGCGTTCTTCTTTCTTTAATAGTTTAGTGGGATTCTTGGGTATGATGCCTTCTCTCACAGCCTCATTCAATACGGTAACAAACGTGTTGAAATAGAGTCTGGCTGTACCCTTAGCCAAATCTTTCTCATGATGTTCGCCCCGCATGGGCACATCCGTACCAATGGTCTTGGCATGAGCCAGATACTGCACCCAACCTTCACAATACGTCTTGTCCAGTTGTGCCATGCGGATATTCTCACCCTTGTATCTTATCAAATGCAAGAGGGTATGCTGGATGTTGGCAGCATGACTGCCACTCTGTCCTTGCTGTCTTTTTTGGTCTGCATATAGCAACATCCAGTCTTTTAAGAGCATATCCTTGGTCTTCATCTCTCGCTGATAGTTACCGTGGCTCATACTCCACTCTCTGATTCGCTCACATCGGATGAGGATGGCGGTGCGCAAAGTAGCTTCATTCTTTGCCTTTGCCTCCTTGTCACTTCCCCTTTTGTCATCTACCAGCAACAATCCCTTCAACCGCTCATAGGTATAGCCCCTACCCTTGCTTCCAGCTTGATAAGTACGGAGATAGATAGCCTTGTTGCCATTCTTCAAAGGTTTCACCCAAATCTTGATGGGTTCCTTCGCTTTTGTTTTAGTTCTCTTTTTCGTCATAATCTTTACTGTTTCGTCTGTGCAAAATTATACGGAAAAACTATCTTCTTCAAGTCTTTCAAGTTAAAGTACCTAAAGATGTACCTAAAGAAACAACTTAACGAGTAGATGCAAACGATTGCACAAATCGTTTGCATCTGGTTGCTTCTTTATTCTCTTTCTATCCACTCTTCCTTTTATTTGATATTTGTATTATCGAGAGGAAATTTATGTAAAATAAGCCGCTTTCTTTGTCTGCAAAAGTACGAAAAATCCTTGTAACTGACAAATATCTCCTTTATTATTAAAAAACTTGAAATCATTTGGTAGTCGTTCTTTGTCAATCAGCAAACTACTCTTATGCAGAATATGCTGTTCGAGACTACACCAAGCCGATGGGAGTTGCTACCTACAAGACGTTGGATGACATGCCAGAAAGATTACGCAAGGCTTTGCCAGATATGAAGAAAATGATGGACTTGCTAAAAAACAAGAAAGAATAATATCCCCCTAAACATTTATATAATAAAGAATAAGAAGCTTTCTTTGCGCTCGTTTGCATTTTCTTTGCAGATTGAAGCTAACAATCTTCTATATGAAACAAGAAATTGAACAAAAAGAATTAGGCATGGGAAACTTCCAAGGTTATCCATCTTTGTTGAGACAAATCAAGCATCGTGTTTCTTTTGCCCAACAGAAAGCCATGTACGCAGCAAACGAGGAGTTGACCATGGTTAAAGTTGGAAATATCCCAATTACACAATCAATGATTGCGCAATTAGAAAACGCCCCGACCGAACTACCTATCAAGCACTTATCTTGGACTCACAATATCATTCTCATACAGCAAGTAAAAAATATTCAAGCAAGATATTGGTACATGATACAATGCATTATAGGGCATTGGCAGACAAGATACTTAACAGAGGCCATCAAGCTCGATTATTATGAAATGAGGGAATAATGGAATATCCTTCTCTGCCCAGATATATTTTTCTCCCTGCCCACGCAAGAATTTTTCCATGGGCAGGGAAAAATAAAAGTGGGTACAGGGACGGAAAAAATGAAACCAAATTCCTCGAAAATTACAGACGGACGAAGAAGCGCTTCTTTGCAACTTAACGATGCGATTCGTTAGAGTTTATAATGTGCTTTCTTTGAGGAATTAGTCTTTCAGACAACCGATAGGAACCACAAATACACCATCTTTTCTTCGATAAGCAAAATCGCCTGTTCCCGTGAGTACCATCATGAAGGAAGGCTCATTCATTTTTTCTGTATTAATTTTGCCTGCAAGAGTTAGAAGATTTGCAGCACCCTCGTTGATGAGTTTATCGCCACCTAATTTTACTTCAACAAGTCCATATTTTCCATTGCGCAGATGCACCACGGCATCACATTCCAACCCGTTTTTATCACGATAATGATACACCTCTCCATCCAAAGCGTCAGCAAAGACTCGTAAATCTCGAACACAAAGGGTTTCAAAAAAGAGTCCCATCGTATTGAGATCATTGATAAGATCTTTAGGACCCAGTCCCAATACTGCCGTTCCTATAGATGGATCAATGAAGTAACGGGTATTTGCCGTACGGATAGACGTCTTTGAGCGCAGGTTAGGATTCCAGGCTTCGGAATCTTCTATGACAAATATCTTGCGCAAAGCTTCCAAATAGCTGCCTGCGGTCTTCACGCTAATTTCATTTTCATCATTTGTCATCATATCTGCCACAATCGTGCCAATTGTTGCTTGCGAACCTTGATTCCGGGCGTATGAACGCAAGAGTAATCTGGTGGTTGTTGCGTTGCGATTCACTCCATCCACCCGCGAAACATCTTTTTTGATGACTGCATCTACATAATCAAAGGCTTGCTCCAAGGCAGCTTTATCTTGTAAACTACAAGCAAATGGCCATCCACCTCGACAAATGAGATACGCCAGGTCGTCTATCTTCAGTTTGTTAATAGCAACTATCTTTTCTGGTGTTTCAAATAGATTTGCCAAACTTACTTTTCCATTTGACTCACCTGACTCATAAAGACTCATAGGGCGCATGGTTAGCCAACTGAATCGCCCTGTTCCTGAATGATGCATATCCTTTTCATCAGCCGGAACTGCGGAACCAGTCAAGACAAACTGTCCCACGTCATGGCGATGGTCAACTTCAAATCTGATGGCATCCCAAAGTTTGGGTGCCAGTTGCCATTCATCAATAAGCCTTGGCGTTTCGCCTTCTAATAAAACAGAAGCATCTATCTCTGCCATCTGTAGATTGGTCTCCAATGAGGCAGGATTATCCATATACAGGATACTATTGACCTGCTGTTCGGCGGTGGTAGTTTTTCCACACCATTTGGGACCTTCTATCAAAATAGCTCCCTTGCTTGCCAATTTCTTTGCCAGCATTTGGTCTGCGATTCTATGTTTGTATTCCATATTTCAAATATTTGTTGGTTCGCATGCAAAGATACAACTTTTTTTCAATATTTCCTCAGTTGGCTGAATTTTATTTCCTTTGTTGGCTGAATTTCGTTTCCTCAGTTGGCCGAATTTCGTTTCCTCAGTTGGCTGAATAATACCTCAAAGCGGAAATAGGTGAGCCCAAGATACTATGGTATAAGTCAAAATGCCAGTCGTCATATAGATGTAATTCCACTTTATTCTATGAGTAATTTGTGCAAACGTTTGCACAAATTACTCACTTGATTTGCATCAATTGATGATACAGGCTAATCAAAATTATCGTAACTTTGCCACCGTAATAACAATACAAACCTATACGATAAAAATAGATTAACAAGCAAAAGTATATTAACATGAAGAAATTATATTTCACCCCTCCTCGCCACAATGGCACTTACTCTCGGAGCTTGTTCAAGTAGCAACGACCCTGATATTCCAGAGCCAATTCCTACCCCAACTCCAGAACCAGAGCCAGAACCTGAACAATGACGAAGGTACAGACGTGGGAGCTAAATATAGATGTAAAAGAAATCACCAACACTGCATACTTCGAAATCGAAGCAACCAGTGAAAGCAGTAAACATAAAGTAAAGGATGTTACAGCAGAATATAACAAATAGAGTTTAGTTTAGGCATACAATTTTTATTAGTTAGTTGGTTTTGTTTTAGGTTTAAAAGAGGTATTCCCAAAAAGCGTTTTCGGGCAATACCTCTTTTGCTATTTTATAAAGTCAAGAAACCGCATTAAGCAAGGATGCATTGCCCAAATTACGACCCTCAGTTTGGGCACTTATTGCCCGCCTCGTGAGCAACGGTTGCTCATCTCATGTTCGTCGGTTCCCCATCACGTGATCCCCGAGGGACCGCTTGAAGGGCATAGCAGGAACTTCTCATGCATACTGAATACAAATCCACTTCGCAAAGAAGCGGTCGCTTACTAAATAACCATTAGGAGTCTTGCTTACCAACTGCTTATCCACCAATGCCTTCAACGCAGTTTTCACGCTGCTCGTAGCAGGAAGCTGATGGAATCTGATAAACTGCTGGCTCAAAGGCGAACTCACCAGTCCCTCTCGAGCTATTGCCAATAGAAGCAACTGCTGATTCTCCGTAAGCCAGGCACAATAGTTCTGATAAGCCATCGCCTGTTCATCTATCAACTCCTGAACCACCTCATCTACCAATGACTTCGTAATCTCAGAAGAACCATGCTCATAAATGCCATGCAATATTGCCTGCACATACCACGTTACACAATCCGACTGCTGATAGATATAAGAAAAGGTGGATTCATCTATTGACCTGTGCTGAGAAGACAGAAGGCGATTGGCAAATTCCAAATACACCTGCTCTTCGATACAAGGCAAAGACAACACCAAAGAACTCTGGAAGAAAGGACGGTTGGCAGACAGAAACATCTCCTGCATCATGTGCTGCTGACTGCCAGAAAATACGAAATATACATTTGGCAAGAACTGGATATAAGAACGGATCATTGCCTCTACCCCATCCTCAGGATAGTTTAATATCTGCTGAAACTCATCTATGGCGATGTAGCAGCGCTTACCTGACTGCTTCAAATACTCAAATATTCGCTTCAAACTCTCCTTACCCTCACTCGGCTTTAAATCTAAAGAAAAAGTAGGAATTCCTGTCAGTTCATCTATCGTCAAAGTAGGTCGCCAACTACTGAAGAACTCCTGAACTTTACGAAGGGCCGATTGAGAAACCGTATCAAGTTTTCCGATGATTTCAGAAGCCATGATTTGCACCATTTGCTCCAGGTTTTTGGTGGCAAAAATATCGAGGTAGAAACATTTCACCCCTTCATATTGCTCCTCCATCTGATGGAAAACATGATGTATCAAGCCCGTCTTACCCATACGACGAGGGGCGACAAGCGTGATGTTACGTTCATTATGCAGCGTAGAAATCATCTTCTCGGTTTCTTTCTGGCGGTCGCAAAAATACTCTGCTCCTTTATAACCATACACAACAAAAGGATTGTTCAATGTTGCCATATCTCATCATTATTCATTACACAAATAACCATTGCGCTTTTTACGCAACGCAAATTACGCAATAAAAAACGAGATAGCCAAATGTTTTCGAGATTTTTAATAATAATTACACGAAAACTGACTGCTTCAAATACGTTCTATCTCGGGGTGCGCTCTATTTTCAATACCTGATCACAATAATCTACTACGGCAGGGCGATGCGTGATGAAGATAACGGTCTTATCATGCGAAGCCAAGATATTCTGAAGGAGTTGACGCTCGGTTTCTGGATCCAATGCACTCGTAGCCTCATCAAAAAGCATGATGCTGCGATTGCGCAACAGACTTCGGGCTATGGCAATACGCTGTGCCTGTCCTTCACTCAAACCTCCTCCCTGCTCGCTGCAAACCGTATCGAGTCCTTGTGGCAATTCCATCACAAAGTCGGCACAACTCGTATGCAAGGCTGCCTGCATCTCCTCATCAGTTGCATTCAACTTGCCTAATCTCAGATTATCACGGATGGTTCCACTCATCAGGGTATTGCCCTGAGGAACATATACGAAGTTGCAACGGTGGCGAGGCGACAGTTCGCCCTTCTTTTCCGACGAATGATAAATCTCTACTTTTCCATGCTGAGGACGGAGCAAGGCCAAAAGCAGACGGATAAGCGTAGTTTTTCCTGCACCCGTTTCTCCCAAAATAGCCGTACAGCTGCCCGGACGGAAATCAAAACTCAGATGATTGATGATATTCGTCTTGTCCAATGGCTGGTTCTGATACAAGATTTTTTCCTCTGGAGAAGCCTCAGCCAACTTATAACTGTAGCAGACATCCTGCAATCGGATGCCGCAAGGCGAAGGAATCAGGATTGGCTCTCCCTGTTCCTCCAGCGGATTTTCCTCCAGTTCCATCAGTCGCTCTGCTGCCGTAAAGACACTCACGAAGGCAGGAACCAACTTGGTAAGGTTTCTTGCCGGAACCTGTATCTTATTGACCAACTGCAGGAAAGCCGTCATGCCTCCGAAGCTCAGACTGCCGGCACTCATACGAATAGCCGCCCAAAGGAAAGCCACGAGATAACCTAAGGCAAAACCGAAGTTGACTATCAGATTACTGAACACGCTAAACATCGTACGCTTCACCACGTGTCCACGCAATTCCTTCTGTGTGTTCTCAAGTTTATCCACCATCGCATCATCCTTCTCCAAGGTCTTGATGAGCATACGATGCTGGATGGTTTCCTGCAGCACACTCTGCACCTTACTGTCTGAATCACGCACCTGGCGGGTCAGTTGGCGCATCTTTCCCACATAGATTTTGGAGAAAGCCAAGAAAATCGGAATCATGATGACGATAACGATAGAGAGCACCTTGTCCATCGAGAAAAGATAGAAGAAGGCACCGAGAAACATCGCTAATACGCTCAGCGTATTCGGGATGGTCTCCGTCAGGAAATTCACCACATTGCTCACGTCCGTCTCCAGTCGGTTGAGCACATCTCCCGAATGCATCTTTTCCCTACCGTGCCATTCAGAACGGAGGATACGATCGAGCATGCGCTGCTGCATACGGTTTTGCGCCTTGATGCCCAAGAGATTACGAATCCAGACGGAAGAAACATTCAGGGCGAAGTCGGCAAGAATCAAGAAGCCCATGAGAGCAACAGCCCAATAGATATCGCCTTCCACCACATGAGAAGCAACATCTATGGCACGCTTAACCGCCCAAACCTGTGCCAGACTCACTCCCACCGAGAGCAAACCCACGGAAGCATTGAGGACAGCCTGCAACTGGTTGCCCCGCCATGCCTGCCAAAGCCAAATCAGCAAGGTTTTGGCATCATACTTAAACTTTGGAACCTTGAATATCTTCATCCATCTAAGCATTTGAATTCTTCCCTCTTCACTCTTCACTTAAACTATCTCTCCCTCTGGTCAGCGCCCCACATCAGTTTCTCTCTCAGCGTAGAGAAATAACGCTGGTTGCGCTGCTTCACGATTTTGATAGAATGCGCAGCCTTGCGGATGACGAGACTGGTTTCCTCCGTCATTCGCTCGCTTCTTCCATCGATAGCCACGAGATAATTATGACTGCGACTCTCGATGTCCAGTTGGATTTCAGCCGTATCATTGATTACGATAGGACGGATATTGAGACTGTGCGGAGCAACAGGAGTGAGACAGAGACTTCCACTCTGCGGGATGATAATAGGTCCGCCATTGGAGAGATTATAGGCAGTAGAACCCGTAGGCGTGGTAACGATCAGACCATCCGCCTGATAGGTAACCAAGAATTCCCCATCCACATGAGTACGGATGGAAATCATGGAAGCATCATCACGCTTCAAAACGGCAATATCATTGAGGGCAAAAGGATTGCCTGCCAATACGCCGCCCCGCGCCTCTACCTGAATGACCGCATGTTCCTCTATCTGGCATTCCCCAGCATAGAGGCTGTCCAGTGCAGTCTCTATTTCGCTTGGCAACACATCAGCCAGGAATCCCAATCGGCCCATGTTGATACCGATGATAGGAGTTCCCTTCGCCCCCACCTTACTGGCAGCCTTGAGGAAGGTTCCGTCGCCGCCCATGGAGATGACGTAATCCACATCGAAGTTGTAATCCTCGAAGACACCCGCCACCTTCACATCCAGATGGAGGTCGCGCACGAGAAAGTCGTAATAAGCATTCTCCACATAGATCTCAGCCTTCTTCTTTTCCAGAAAAGCCAGGATAGTTTCGATGGAAACCGACTTCTTAGCCTGGTATTCATTGCCAAATATTGCAAATTTCAAATGTTGTTCTGCCATTTGTTTTGTCATTTCAATTATTATTGTTACTTTTGCAAAGGTAATAATATAAATCGAATTATTCAACAAAAAAGATAAAATTATGGCAAAGGTATATGAATTTCTTGCCAATGGCTTCGAGGAAATCGAAGGTTTGGCTCCTGTTGACATCCTCCGCAGAGGAGGCGTAGATATCAAGACGGTCAGCGTTACCGGTAGTGAATTTGTGGAAACTTCCCACGGAGTTACCATCAAGGCCGACCTCCGTTTCGAGGATGTTGAGAGTTTTGAAGATGCCGATATGCTGATGATTCCTGGTGGAATGCCGGGCAGCACCAACCTCAATGAGCATGAGGGAGTACGCCAGGCACTCATCGCCCAGCACAAGGCAGGCAAACGTGTAGGTGCCATCTGCGCAGCGCCTATGGTATTGGCCAGCACAGGTATCCTCGACGGCAAGAAAGCTACCTGCTATCCTGGTTTCGAACAGTATTTCGATGCCAGCACAGAATATACAGGCACCCTCTTCCAGGAAGACGGCAATGTGATTACAGGTGAAGGTCCTGCAGCCACCCTTCCTTATGCCTACCAGATATTGAGTTATTTCGTGAGCAAGGAAACCGTGGCTGCCCTGCAGGACGGAATGATGTATGATCATCTCATGAAGAGCAAGTAAAAAGAAAAATATGGATTACGTAATTATAGTAGCCGGGGGCAAAGGTCTCCGCATGGGAAGTGAGATTCCCAAGCAGTTTTTGCCAGTAGCAGGCAAGCCTATCCTGATGCGCACCATCGAGCGCTTTCATGAATACGATGAGCATCTGAATATCATCTTGGTATTGCCGGAGAGCCAGCAGGAATACTGGCACCAGCTTTGCGAGGAGTATCATTTCGATATCAAACATCAGATTGCCAATGGTGGCGACACCCGCTTCCAGTCTTCGAAAAACGGACTTGCACTCATCCCCGATGGAGAGGACGGTGTGGTAGGAATCCATGATGGTGTGCGCCCATTCGTCTCTACCGACGTCATCAGCGAATGCTACGAGACGGCACGCGAGGAATATGCAGCCATCCCTGTCTATGCGGTGACTGAAACCCTGAGATATATTGACAAGCGTGGCGGTGGCAAGAATGTGCTCCGTGATGATTATCGCATCGTGCAGACTCCACAGACCTTTGACATCAGTTTGGCAAAACAGGCCTTCAACCAGGGTTACAAGGAACAGTTTACCGACGATGCATCCGTTGTAGAAAGTCTCGGCTGTCAGGTAGCGATGGTGGATGGAAATCGAGAGAACATCAAGATCACCACCCCATTCGACATCAAGATCGCTGAAGCATTGTTATCAGAATAAGAACAAGAGAATTCTTCTCTCTTCACTTAAAAATATGAGTAGTATTTTAGACCAAGACATCATGTTCCTGCCCGGCGTAGGACCCAAAAAGAAAGAGATACTGAGCAAGGAGCTCGGTATCAACTCCTATGGTGACTTGCTGGAATACTACCCTTATAAATATGTAGATCGTTCGAGGATTTTCCACATCAGCGAACTCACCCCCGACATGCCTTATGTCCAGATCAAAGGCCGAATACTAAGTTACGAGGAGTTTGATACTGGCAAACGCAACAAGCGTCTTGTTGCCCATTTCTCCGATGGCTTCGGCGTGGTCGATTTAGTCTGGTTCCGCAGTTCCCAGTACATTCTCAAGACCTATCATGTAGGTACCGAATACATCGTCTTCGGCAAACCAGCCCTCTTTGGCGGCCGCTATCAGTTTGCCCATCCAGACATGGATGATGCCAGCAACCTGCAGATTTCAGAAATGGGAATGCAACCTTTCTATAATACCACCGAAAAGATGAAGAAGTACGGATTCTCCTCCCGCACCATTGAGAAGCTCACCAAGACCTTGGTAGGACTGCTTCCTCAATTGCCCGAGACATTACCCGACTCCATCACCACCCGCCTGCATCTGATTTCCCGCGATGAAGCCTTCCGTTTCATCCACTATCCGCATACCCATCAGGAGATGCAGAAAGCACAGGTGCGACTCAAGTTTGAGGAACTCTTCTATGTGCAACTTAATATATTAAGGTACGCGAGCGACCAGCGGCGCAAATACCGTGGCTACATCTTCAACCGAATCGGCGACATCTTCCATGATTTCTATGCCCACCATCTTCCTTTCGAACTCACGGGCGCACAGAAACGGGTGATGCATGAAATCCGTGCCGATATGTGCAGCGGCCGACAGATGAACCGGTTGCTGCAGGGCGACGTGGGTTCTGGTAAAACCCTCGTGGCGCTGATGGCCATGCTCATCGCCCTCGACAATGGTTACCAGGCCTGTCTGATGGCTCCTACCGAAATCCTTGCCGAACAGCACTTGCAGACCATCCGTGAATTTCTCAAGGGGATGGACATCCGGGTAGAACTGCTCACGGGTATGGTGAAGGGAAAGAAGCGCAAGGAAGTGCTCGATGCTCTGATTCGTGGAGATGTCCAGATATTGGTGGGCACACATGCCATCCTCGAAGACCCCGTGATGTTCGCCCATCTCGGCGTAGCAGTCATCGACGAGCAGCATCGCTTCGGAGTTGCCCAGCGTGCCCGCCTATGGGCAAAGAGCGAGAATCCGCCTCATGTATTGGTGATGACCGCCACGCCTATTCCGAGAACCTTGGCGATGACCATCTATGGCGATCTCGACGTGAGTGTGATAGACGAACTTCCGCCAGGTAGAAAACCCATCCAGACTTTGCATAAGTTTGACAACCAGTTGACCAGCCTCTACCAGAGCATCCGCCGTCAGATCAATATGGGCAGACAGGTTTATATCGTCTTCCCGCTGATCAAGGAGAGCGAAAAGAGCGACCTCAAGAACTTAGAGGAAGGATTTGAAACGCTGAAGGAAGCCTTCCCGGAGTTCCGCCTCAGCAAGGTACACGGACAGATGAAACCGGCAGAGAAGGAAGAAGAAATGGAGCATTTCGTGAAGGGCGAGACGCAGATATTGGTAGCCACCACCGTGATAGAAGTGGGTGTGAATGTGCCCAATGCCTCCGTGATGGTTATCCTCGATGCACAGCGCTTCGGACTTGCCCAACTCCACCAGCTCAGAGGCAGAGTGGGACGAGGTTGCGACCAGAGTTACTGCATCCTCGTCACCAGCTATAAGTTGTCGGAGGAAACCCGCAAACGCATTGATATCATGTGTGATACGAACGATGGATTCCGCATCGCCGAAGCCGATCTCAAGTTCAGAGGACCGGGCGATTTGGAAGGAACCCAACAGAGCGGAATGGCTTTCGACCTGAAGATAGCCAATATTGCAAGAGACGGACAGATTGTACAGTTGGCACGCACAGAAGCACAGACCATCATCGATGCCGACCCACATTGCAACCTGCCTCAGAATGCCCTGCTCTGGAACCGACTGAAAGAAATGAAGAAAACCCATATCAATTGGGCTGCAATCAGTTAGGGAAACCATGACCGGGATTAAAAAAGAGGATTAAAAAGAGAATAACTGAGAAAGAAATCAGAGATAAAAAGGAATCAAGAGATGAAGGAGAAAAACAATATAGAAGAAGGCTTCCTTTTTGATGCAGAAGAAATCGGAAAGCAGGAAACGGACACACAGACATCAGAAGGCACAGAATCCACAGATGCCCCTCGCCGTAGAGGAAGAAAGCGCTCCATGGTGACAGAAGACAGACCGCCCCTCACGCCAGAACAGATGAGAGAACTTCTGGAAGGCATCACGGAGATAGAGACAGCTACAGGTATCCGATACATCCGTATCCACCTCACAGCCAAGATGTTGATAGGCATCCGGGAAAGTTCCGGCAAGGAGTTCACCATCAATCTCGGTGAACTGTATCAGGCCTATCAGAAATGCCACCGCTTTACAAGTCCGGAAGTCAAGCGAATCATCTTTATGGGTCACTCTCCAGCCGTCACCCTGCTGCGAATGCTGAAAGAAAAAGCACAGAATTTATCGTGAAAAAACGATAAAGGCTTCATGAGGGAATGAAACAGGCTTCATAAAGGAATGAAAGAGGCTTCATGAGGAAACGAAAGTAATTTCAATAGAAAATGCAAATACTTTCGTACGAAACCTGCATAATTTTGCAAAAACAGAATACTGTAAAATTGATTTAAATCAAGAAAGGTTTCTTCTTAAGAAAAGTTAAACATCAACTTTTCGCGTTAAATATCCCCTTATTCGTGTTAATGGCCTTGGCAGACTGGAATATTTTTCATATATTTGCAAAGTCTATTTAACAAAGTCACGCACATAAGGGGTTTTTACTTAGGTGTTTTGTAGTGGAATTTCATTTATGATTTCATTTCAATGGTGACGAGCCTAAAAAAGAATATTAATTAAAAAGTATGAGTTTAAAAAAGAAAATAAAGAAGATTTCCGTAGTGGCATTGTTGGCGTTAACAACCGTGCCGTCATTTGGTCAAGACTTGCTTGCCCGTCAGGCACCAGTTGACCATCGCATGAAGTCGATAGACACATTAGCAGTATCTCATTATCGAATGATGGAAGATAGAGAGAATCCTTCAGCAGAGTTGTATCAGGATTTCTCCAACAAGTATGCTCACCGCCAGACTGCGCTTCCTGAGCACTTCCGTATCGACCTCCGTCATTTCTGCATGCCAACTCCAAGTCGCGTTGTCACAAGTAACTTCGGTTACCGTGCAAGCTTTGGCCGCCAACATAAAGGTATGGACATCAAGGTTTATATTGGCGACACAATCCGCGCTGCCTTCTCAGGCAAAGTTCGCATCGTAAGATATGAAGGTGGTGGTTATGGTAAGTACATCGTAATCCGTCACAATAATGGTTTGGAGACCATCTACGGTCACCTCTCTAAGCAGCTCGTTTCTGAGAACGAGGAGGTAAGAGCAGGCGATGTGATTGGTTTGGGAGGTAATACAGGTCGTAGTACCGGTTCTCACCTTCACTTCGAGACTCGTCTTTGCGGTGTAGCCCTCAACCCAGCGTTGATGTTCGACTTCCGCAATCAGGACGTTACTGGCGATTTCTACGATTTCCGTCGCGACTCTTACGAGCGTGAGTCAGCAGATGCCAATGCAGCTCGTGGCAAGATTGGTAATGGTGGTTACACCCGTGAGCAGGTTAATGGTGGCGAAGTGGGCAGATACAATGCCAACGCTGGTGGCGAGAAGCTTTACCACAAGGTTAAGTATGGTGAGACTCTGAATTCCATCGCCGAGAAGCGTGGTGTAACAGTAGATCAGATTTGCCGCCTCAACGGTTACAAGAAGGATAAGAAGCTGACTCCAGGTCAGATTATCCGCTACTCTTAATCTTAGGGCTTTACAACAATACTTTTTCAATAACAACCATAAAGCAGGAATCTCCTCCCGGAGACTCCTGCTTTTGTTTCATCCTCAATTTCTTAAGTTGAACTTTAAATTTGGCTAAGCACGCTACCCCCTTTGCTCCATCTCCTTGGCATATTCACTTGGATACATTCCAAATTCCTCCTTGAAATATCGGGAAAACTTCTTAGGATCATTGAAACCTACCTCGTAGGCAACCTGCGAAATCAGCACATTGCCACGGCTCAGCAACTGCTTACCACGCTTCAGTCTCATCATGCGGATGAACTGCGCAGGAGTCTTTCCGGTAATAAACTGCAACTTTTTATAGAGATTGGTGCGATGCATACAGAGTTTCACACTCAGGTCATCTACATTGAACTTCGCATCGCCCATGTTCTCCTCTATGATATGGATTATATCAGCCAGCAGCTGTTCGTCGAGCGTAGTTACCGTCACTTCAGAAGGTTTGATTTCCTCATCGCTTACGATTCTGTTACGTGCTTGTTGAATGCTATCGAGCAAAGCCCGAATGCGGAGTCGGAGAACATCAAAATTGAACGGCTTGGTGATATAATCGCTCGCTCCGAGTTCCAATCCCTTGATTTCATCCATGCTCATCGTCTTGGCAGTCAAGAGGATGATAGGAATATGCGAAGTATTGATATCTGACTTCAGGGTTCTACAGAGTTCATAGCCATCCATACCTTTCATCATCACATCGCTAATAATCAGATCCACCTCAGAACCTTTCAGCACCTGCAATGCCTGATTGCCGTCAGTAGCCTGGCACACATTGTATTCACGAGACAAGACATGAGACATATAAGTGAGCAAGTCAACATTATCTTCCACCAATAAGATGGTTGCGTCGCGCTTCTCCAAAGGCAGAGCACAAGACTTGAGATCAGCTTCCTTTGAATCCTGCAGATTTTGTTTTCCCTGCTGTTCCAGTTTTCCCTGTTGTTTCTCAATTTCCTGCTGCGAGATTGGAAGATAAACCTTAAATCGAGTGCCCTTAGGCAGGTTGTCTTCCAATTCCACTTTACCTCCCCACAAATCAGCGAACTCTTTTACAATATTCAAGCCGAGACCGGAACTTGCGAACTTACCGCCTGCCCGTGCAGAAGCATAGAAGCGCTCAAAGATATGCGGTCTTTCCTCCTTAGGAATACCATTGCCCGTATCCCACACCTCCATACAGAGCTGATTCTCCCTACGCATCATTCTGATGCCGATTTCACCTTCCGAAGGAGTATAATTGATGGCATTCGACAGAAGATTGTTGATGACCTTACTCAACTTATCCTTATCAAAAGCCAATAGGAATTTATCCATATCAGACTCAAAAGTCATGCTAAGATTCTGTCCCTTTGCCATCAGCTGAAACCCCACCATTTTCTCCCGCACAAAAGCCACCACGTCTCCATAGGAAAGGTTCAACTGGCCAGAAGAACGTTCCAGTTTACGGAAATCAAGAATCTGGTTGACCAGCCCGAAGAGATTACGGGCATTGCGATAGATAATGCTGAGCGTTAGCTGCATATCCGCATCCTTGACGGTATTCATCAGCGTTTCCACTGGCGTGATAATCAACGTAAGCGGAGTACGGAGGTCATGGCTGATGTCGGTAAAGAACCGCAACTTCATATCATTCACTTCTTTCTCATGCTTAGCAGCAGCCCGAATCTCTCTCATCTTCTCTCTGAATTTCTGGCGACAGTGATAATAGCGATAACCGAAGTAGCAGAGAAATGCCACGATGATGAGATACAGACAATATGCCCAGCCTGTGGACCATATAGGCGAATCTATCTCTATATTCAGGAGAACGATTTCCTGATTTTCATGATGATTGATGTCCTGCTTCTTCAGCAGCAGTTTGTATTTACCAGATGGAAGGTTGGACAGCGTGATGATATGATTTTCCATCGGCAGCCACTCCTTGTTCAGTCCTTCCAACTTATATTTATAGGAACTGAGCTCATTCACTTCCAGTCCCTTAGGATGGCACTCTATCAGGAGGTTGTTTTCATAATACCTCAGGTGCAGGTCTTTCAGATAAGGTAAGTCTGAAGAAACGAGCACCCTACCATCCATCTCCATACCAGGAGAAACATAGTTGTCATTCACACGAAGCGAAGAGATTATCATCTGGTGGGTAACCTGGTTGGAAACTATAGATTTCTCCAACTGATTCACATCCAACAAACGGAAACCCAAGGTTGTTCCTACCATCAGCCTGCTCCTGTCAACATTCATCATGGCACGCAAGTTGAAAAATGAAGTCGCTTTCTTGCCAAAACAGTAAAGGTCGAAGCTATAAGGCTCCTCTGCCGAGATCTTTTCATCCTTATTTTTATTCACTCTTACGATGACCATTCCCTGGTCTGTGGCAAACCAGATATGTCCGTGCCCATCCTCCCGCAGCGAACTGATATCATAGTCCTGCAATTGGCGGCACTGGAAGGTGCGCCCGGTCTTCGTATCATAAATATCTACTGGCGAATGACCTTTGTAGTTGACCAGCCAAATCCACCCTCGTCTATCTGCCAATAGGGTTTTGTTGGCATTACTGAAGTTGGAATGCTTGAAGGCAGAAGCAGGAATAGTGGTACTCTTGAGTGTATACATGTTGATCTGATACAGGAACAACGGTGTGGCTGCATAGATATAGTTGCCCATCTGGGCCAGATCCATTATCCAAGGATTCTCCGTAGGAATAGGGGTAGTCTGTCCTGTCTGCGGATCTAAGGCAAAAATACCTTTACCATTGAGCAGCACGATAAGTCTGCGGGGTGAAACCTCAATGATGTGATAAGGCGACTCTCCTGGAAAGAACTTTTTCCCATCACTACAGCACAATCCACCATGATAGATTCCTGCCCAGAGTTTACCCTGCTTATCCTTCATCAGCACAGTAACAGCAGTCTTCGGGAAACGGTTTTCTACGATTTTATCAGAACCATCTGTCATGATGCGATATGCACCATTATCTTCTGTTCCCAACCATACCGACTGCTCGTCGGCAGGTGCAAAACAGATGATATCTTCTACATTAAAATGATTGCCGCTCCACTGCACGTAATGTTCACGGAGTTCATGGGAATCAGCAAGGAAAAGACTCATATCATGCTTGTGATAAGCCACTGCTATCACATGAGACTGTGGGTCGTAGAACAGGCTCTGAATATGATTGTTGACCAGACCGTTGACCAGCGGAAGCGACTGGAATACATGGCTTTTCAAATTACCCTTGCTATCATAGACAAAGATTCCTGTATTGGAAGTGGCTATGTAAAACTGGTCATCCGGCAGGCGCAATATAGAAGCCACATCAGGCACAATTTCCTGACGCAGTTTCCAAGTCTTGGAATGCGCAAAATAAGTATAGAGATGGGAATTGGCATACACCCAGAGGTCGCCCTTACTGTTCATCTCGCATAAAATCTGACCATACTGAAAAGATTCCGGAGTACGGGTGAACAAAACTGGGCGTATCTTCCCCATCACCGAAGAGGTGAGATAAGCCGCTTTCTCTGTCAGCACCACACTACGCTTCCCGCAGTTGGCAATACCAATGATGCGACCCGTAGAAGCAGGCAATATCAGAAACTTGGTAACATGATTTCGGAAGTCGTGCACATAGAGCATTCTGTCCTTGTAAATCCAGGCCTTTCCTTCAGCATCAATATGCGTACGGAAATCGTATTTCACATTCCTGAGGTTCGCTTCCCGAAGATATTTCTCCACGTCGTAGATCAGTTCATTAGTACGCGGGGTATAAATCATGTATTTATTAGCCTGAGTCTTCAACCAGAGGCGCCCCATATTGTCTTGCTGTATCTGAACGATATTATTCTCCAATTCCGGATGGCGCTTATACACACGATTGGCGCTTCCCACCAACTGGGCAGAAGTAAAGAGCCCCTGAGAAGTTCCATTCCACCAGATGCCGTCAGCATCCCGGAATGTACAGAATATCGTCCTGCTACCGGTTTCGAAATGTTGGGAAAAAGGCAAAATCTGCTGCGCCTGAGCAACCAGCGATGTCAACCACAATCCTAAGAACAATATAAAGTTTCTAATTTGCTGCATTCTATAGTTAATAATTATATATATATTATACAAATGTAATAAAAAAAAAGGAAGCACCATATCATCACGTATTTTTTTAGCATTATTAAACAAAGAAGGTCTTCCACTCATGCCCATATTGACAACAAAAAGAAACCACCGACCTTCTGAAACTCATGATAAAAACCCGCAGAAGGCGATGGCTTCGACTAACAATAATCTAATATTTAACGAAATGAAATTATCCTAACTCAAGGAAATCATCAACCTCAGAAAACCATTTTCTTTCCGTTGACGATATAAATACCTTTACCTGGGCGCAGCACTCTTACCCCTTGTAAGGTATAGATTTCCATTGCCTTGTTTTCCCTGGCTGCAGGAATTTCCTGAATCCCCGTCACAGATCCGTCTTCATTCTGGAAGTTCAGACTGTAGCCCTTGGCTGCAGCTTCTGCTCCGAGAACCATATAGCAAAGTCCTGCCTTGATGGTAACCTTATTATTCTTGTGCGGATAGAATACATTATTGCTGAGATAATAAGCATTCATCGGCAACTCGGTTCTATCTGTTCCATCCTCAGCTGGGGCTGTAGAAACAAAACTGACTCCATTGATGTTGACCGAAGTAGATGTAAACTTATCCACGTCCAGACTGACTCCTTCAAGCACAAATTCCTGACGATCAGCAGCTACCTTCACGAGATAAGGTTTGTTGGCCTCAATGCTATTGACAAGACCAAAGGAAATCGACAATGTTTTCTTCTGATCATCGCTGACTACCGATTTCAGGGTCGTAATCTTTGCATCATTTCCGAACAACTTTGTTGTCTGCTCCTCATCCAAATTGTAAGGCAGCGACATGGCTCTCCATTGACTGGCAGAGAGATAACGCTTGAAATCTATGCAGCCTGTCAGGCCATTAGAAGCAGCCGTTGTCTTCGGACCATAGAGTGCAATTCCTATCAGCGTCCAGTCATGACCATTGATGCGCAAACCATTCGCCTTCAACGAAGCCAACATACTTGTCGCAGTTCCTTTGTAAGTCTTATAATCACTAAACTTGGAAGCCTCATCACCTAAGGCAATGGACATAGAACCGTTACCCGATATAGAGCTGTAATCTACCTTACCATTATAGCTATCATAGCCTGTCAACCAAACATAGTAGTTACCATCTACCGCAGAATTTTCATCGCAATGTGCTCCGTCCTTCACACTAATCTGACCATTTGCATCCTTGTAAGAGAGCACCATCGACCAGCCTTTCTGCACATTCTGAAAGAAAGAGGCAGGCACACGTAGTTCTGTACCCCATTCATTTTTATTATATACATAGTCGCTGCCAAGGCTGTAGGTTGCCTTCAGTTCCGTTTCAGCCTGCCCCTCCTTGTAGAGATATTCCGGTTTCATGAGATAGATGCCTTCTATCGTACAATACTTGCCCTTGATGGTGAGATCAACAGGATTTCTGTCACAAGGCAGGTCGATGTATTTCCATTCAGACAAGGAACGGTCGCCAGTCTTCAGATTTCCGTAGGTGATATTGGCAGTAGCCGCAAAAGCAGCACCATAGAGTTTATCTTCCTTACCATTGGTAATAGTTGTTCCCGGCTTCAGGAAGATGCGGAAGAATCTGCCCTCCAAGGCTCCAGCTCTCTTCAGGTCAGCACCCTTCAAGGTAAGACCTGGCTCCTGATTGAGTTCCAATGAGGATTCTGGGATATTGAGCTTTACATAGTCCAGCGCCTGGCCGTTTGCATCCTTGAGATAAGACTGCACGTCGGCAGAAGCCTCTCCGCCCGAAACATATCTTTCAGTAATAAGAGATTCTGCGCCACCATCATATACAGAACAGATGACAGAAGTAGCCTGAATACCATCGTTAGAATGCAGGATGATACATTCACCGTTCTTATACATCTGCGAACCATCACTATTAAACATATCCAGTCCCTGTGATTCAGCATCACCATTTCCAGTAAACGACCAGCCGAGATAACCGATGTTCATAGTCTTGGAATAGTCCTGAATGGTTTCCCAGTCCATCTTCCATTCTTCACTCTTGCGAGAATAAGCATACTCGCCAATGCAGACTGGTGCACCAATGGAAAGCGCCTTGTCGATGGAATGTGCCACACGAGAACCCACTCCTTTTTCATAGTCCCAATAGCAGGCTTTCTCATAGAAGTGAATGGAGAAGATGATGTTAGGTTTGCCATCCTTGAAGTATTTCTTGTCCTCGTCGAGGATGCGCTGACCTTCCTTCCAGATAATGTCTGCATACTGGCCATAACCATTGCAGTCTATCATCAGCGTATTCTTGATGCCTGCACTTCGAATACGGCGAACAGCCTCTATATAAGTATCAGACCAGAGATTTTCCTGATAATCGCCCCATTCGCCATTACAGTCGCGTCCAGGACTTCCCATCCACTCGTTTCCGATATTCACGATACAATATTTCTCCTGTCCGATGACTGCATTTTTGATTCCTACCCAGTAGTCGGCAGCATGGAGGAGCACATTCGCATCATTACCGCCACCCGTATCCTGTACGTTGAAAACACCGATGAAATGATTCTCCGTGCAAGACCTGATTAGATCACGAACTTGATTAGCATTACAATATCCTCCCAAACTACTGTTCTGTCCATCGCTCAACTGGATACGCAGGGCGTTACATTTATATTTGTTTGCCGTAGAGAATGCTGCTCCCCACAAGTTTTTCTGCCAAGCATACGAATAGTTATAGCCACGCATCAGAAACTCCTTGCCGTTGGCATCAAGCAGTCTGACGCCATCGGTATGGAAACCAGGCTTATCGAGCAAGGTAACGGGAGGCGTATAACCTTCGGGAGAGATGGAAACCTCATTCCAGTTGAGATTGATTCCTCCGATAGCAAGACCCTTGTCCTTAATCTGACTGATGATGGAAGAGGTAAGTTTCAGCGAATAACTGCTGCTGCTCACGCTACTGCTCGAAGCAATCGCAGTACAGTCATCAAACTTGGAGGCATTCGCCTGCTTGAGGGCTATCTGACTATTTCCATCCGTGTAGTTGAGCATAACATTCAGCAAGTCACCTTCCTGCATGTTGATTTTTTCAAAAGCAGCAGGTGCAATAGTCATGTAGCGGTCCCAGCCCCACGAAGGATCTGCACCCGTATTAAAATAGAAATTACCATCAGAGCCTTGGAACGCATCGGAGCCATCGCTGCCATCCGCATTTTTCAGTCCCTTGACCTGTTCACCACCCGAGGAGCCAGAAGCGGACGCCTTCCAAACCGTCACCTTTTCTGTGACGGCAAGCACATTCATGCTTAGCAAGCAAAGCGCTATCAAAAGAAATTTTCTCATAAATTAGAATTTAAAAATTAAGAGCTTAAATATTAAGAGTAAAAACATAAAACCACCGACTTCTATCTTTTTAAAAAGATAAAGCCGGTGATTTTTATTTCATTTTTATTATCTTATCTTCTTTATAAACTTTATAATCATATCTTCTACATACTTATGTTGTCAGGAGAGTATTAATCCCAGGAGTCCCAAGACTCCCAAGCGGAATGCTGCTTGGAATAATCGATATCAGTTACACCCGGTTTTTGTTCGGTTGAAACTCCGATATTCTCACCATTTACATTAACTTTTATATCTGCTGATTGTTCATAGTGTTCAGATCCAGCTAATATCATAGTCGTATAATCGACTATTTTCACTACAACTTTTGGCGATATATATTCTTTCTTTTTCATCTTAATAATTGTTTTAAAAACTTACTTGATAATTACCTTTTTGCCATTGACAATATAAATGCCCTTAGCAAGACCTTCTACAGAAAGCCCTTTGTGAACCAACTGACCGTCGAGACTATACACATTCTGCTGCGCCTTGCATACAGAGGCTGGAGTCATATCAATCTCCTCAATACCTGTTGTTTCATTCTCATCACAGAAGAAATAAGTAATCTTGGCACCTGCCTGTGCCACGTCGTCAGGCTGATTGTCAAACAGACTTCGTGTCTCAGCAGGGAAAACTACGTATGCCAAACCAGAACTTAGATTAACTGAATTATCTTTTACTGGGTACAAAACATTATCGAACAAATAGTAATTGGTAGCACCACCATTATTATCAGGAATATCCAATACTGTTTTGTTGCTTGTACCCTTGATGATCTCCACATTACTCACCCCGGTATTGGTAATATCAAATACAGGGGCGGTAGATTTGAATATCATGCGAACCTTATCTGTAAGCTTATCCTTAATATTCTTCTCATATTCATAAATTTCTTTTAATTTATCATATTTAGCATCATCAGCATTTGGCATTTTAGCATCCAGCGCATCCAGATTAAACTTACCCGTACGGAACTCGTATGCCTGATAGTCACGAACATCAGCCTTTACATTTTCGATAGGATAGAAATCATTCTCCTTCACGCCATTCTTCAACTTAATCATATAAGGATAGTTGGCGTTGATGCCTTCTCCATCAGGAATCTTGGTAAAGTTGAAAGAAATACCATAATGATAATGAGTCAGATTATCTTTCTTGGTTTCCTCCTTAGTCACAGCAGACTCACCCAACTCGCAGATAACTACATCCTTACCGAAAGCCTTCTCCAACTGCTCGCGGCTCAAGTTGTAAGGCAGAGCGACAGAACGCCAATATTGATTGCTCAACTTATGACCCGTATAGACCGCATAGCCTGTTACATATTTAGAAACCATAGACTTGCGGATTTCAAGTTTCGTAATCTTGCCATGGTTGATGCCCACATTCATACCATTGAGTAACAAGGTAGAGAGCATACCAGTCTTTACGCCCGCTGGATCATTTGTTATTGGCCTGTTCCAGTCTTCAAATACTGTAATCGCATCGCTCAACTCGAAATCGTAATGTTTAGCGACTCCACAATCTGCGAAATCCTGATAATAGAAACTGTTAGTAGTTCCATCATACTTGCGCTGTCTGATGTAAGCAGCCCTAACACCTTCAACCGCATCCTTAGCAGAAATCTGTGCATCAGAGGTTGCACCTTCCAGATACAGTCTGATAATATTATTCTTGGTATTGGCGAGTTTCTTAGGAGATTCAACGGCACCCTGCTGCCCCTTGCGCTGTCCCTCAAATTCAAAGAAAGAGCCTTCGATTTTACCACTTGCCCAACCAGATGATCCATCAATAGCTTGTGAAAAGGTATAAGTATCCACTATGTCAGAATCCTCTTCTTTCCATGCTGGAGCCGTAGTACCATCATCATATACATAGATGCCAGCAATAAAGTAATTGTTACCACCGATACGGAGACCATTACCTTTCAAGAGTCCATTCAATTCACCGTTGATTTTGATCTCGAAATATTTCCAGCCAGCGATACTGAACTTATCAGAACCTGACATCAGAGAAGGCCAGCCTTCATCATTTCTCTTCAAAAAGGCATAAGCATCATCGCCTGTTTCCATACAAACCACACGAAGGGTCTTGTTCATGCAATCCTGCTTGGTTGTCAAAACATATCCATCAGAATACCAATCCTTAATATACTGAGGTGTGCTCATTATTTCGGTCACATTGGTCACATTACTCCCCGTTGGCTTGTAGGAAGGACCAGCTCCATCAATTCGTTTGATGCACCCATTGAGGTTCTGCAGACCTTTATACTGCAATCGAAGACCACCACTATGAATGGCTTTATAGAAATCCTCAGTAACGGTAAGCACAAAGTATTTCTGACCATCGGCACAATTATACCAATCTTCATCAACTTTACATCCCTCGGTGTAAATCTTCACGCCATCCTTATTGCTGATGGCATACTGATTAGAAGAAGAAGCCTCATCAAACGAGATAATAAGGAAATCTCCCTGCTTAATCTCTTCTGCATTAGTAACCACCTGAGAACTCCACTCTGAGTTCTCGCTGTCGGTCGTCTCCTCCCCCAACGTCAATTGAATCGTTGAAGCACTTGCTCCCATACCGATAAGTACTAGAAGCATTAACAACAAATACTTTTTCATCTTTTTCGAAATTATAAGTTAAATCATTATAATCCGCTTTTTAACACTTTCTTAAAGCTTTTACTTATTACATCAATAACTACTCATTCTCAGGTAGCTGTCAAATTCAAATAATTGCTACTGAAACTATTAAAATCAGGTTTATTTTATCAATTTTTGTCGCTGCAAAAGTATAAAGAACATTCGATTCTTTAGAATATAAAGCATTAAAAGTCAAACAGATACACAAATCAACCCCCTTGTTTCTACAAATCATTACCCTCATACAATAACATTTACACCTCAAACAGGCACTTTAGCCATGAAAAGCAGAAATGAGAATTTGGAGATTTTATTTTTTTCCTTAACTTTGCACTCATTAAGGTCTGAATATTGAATGATGATAAAGAAATATCAAATCAAGATGATAGAAATGATGATATAGAATGATAGAAAATCAAGTAAAAGAAATGAAGATAAAAAGTACAGACCTTTATATCTTACTCATACTTTCCTGCTTCCTTTCTGCCAAAGCACAGAAATTCGACAATATCGACACGAAGGGATTCAGAACAATGGGAGTGGAAAGTTGCTAATGGCGTCACTGCCAACTATGCCTTCATCATTCCAAAGCCCGAATCAGCTGGCCATCAATGTGAGATGAGCCCTGCGGCAAGTCTCGACCTCTGCAATTGCAACTCTCATTATCAGTTCAAATGGGATAAGGAAAACTTCCCAAAGGCAACATGGAGCATTAAAACGACATCAGACAACAACGTAAAGTTTGACCCCCAAAAACAACACTCTCGATTTCAGCGGGACTGAAAGCTACAAGAATGATACAGGCGAGAAAGTAAAAGAGGGTGTATCAAACGATTTTGTTTTGGTACACCCTCTTATAAATGCGGAGCCGCTTACTTTTTACAAGAACATGGTCATGAAAACAGGTAGAAGTATTGTTTCTTTATCCTTTTTAAGATCCTTGGTATATATCAAGTACCTGTTACTTATATGCTCTGAATATTTTTTACAAAATTCATCCAACGACTTGTGTGTCTGATAGCCAGAAGATTTCACCTCAAGCGGCCACAGCTTGCTTCCACGTGATAGTAAAAAATCAACCTCGTAATTGTGGTTTGACGTCTTGGAACGCCATGTATGGTAGAAAAGCCTGTTGCCTGTTGCCACAAGTAATTGGGCTACAACATTTTCATATACGTACCCCAAGTCTGCTGATAACTTGTCACTAAGAAGCTTCTGATAGATGATATTCTCGGTTACATCTTTATCCCAAAAGGCCAGCGTGACAAAAAGCCCGGTATCTCCCATAAACATCTTGTACTGGTCGTAGTCCGTATGTGCAGGAAGTCCCACACTAGGATTGTCTGAGTGGTGAGCGAAATTCACGGTAAGGCTATCTTCCATGTCGCGCAAAAACTCGGCGATTGTTTCCGAGGATTCATTTTTCCCTAAGATGCTGGTTTGTTGGTATCGGCTGGCATTTTTACTAAGCTGGGCGGGTATTGCGCTAAACATCTTGGATATCTTACCTGATGGGTCTATCTTCAAAAAATCATCTATATATATATCCAGGATTTCTCTCTTCTTGTTATCAACCTCTGTCAAGTTATTTGTTTCCAAATAAGTATTGACAGCTTGCGGCATGCCCCCAACTAACATATACAGCCTAAAGTCACGAAGAAGCTTCCTCATAGTCGCATCACCTAAAGAACGTTTACTGTTGAAACATTCTCTAAGCATATCAATTGTAACATTATCATCCAAGGCCCAACGAAACTCCTCATAGTCCATAGGATACATCGTAAGTCTTGTTTCCTCACTTGGTATCACGATGTCCTTGGTGTTCTTCCGGATAGAAAGCAATGACCCTGTCTCAATATAGTCATATCTGCGATCTTTAACCAAATATTTAATGGCCTCACGAACCTTGGGACACTTTTGAACCTCATCGAAAATAATTACAGATTTTCGTTCGTATAATCTTACACCATATATAAATTGAAGTTGCATGAAAAAATGATTGCGGTCAGAGATGTTGTCAATAGCTTCCCACAAGGCTGTTGGTGCATCAGCAAAGTCGACGAGTATATAGCTTTTGTACTCGTTTTTTGCAAATTCCTCGGCTATTGTGGATTTTCCTACACGACGTGCTCCCTTGACGAGAAGTGCTGTAGAACCGTCTCTGGTCTGCTTCCAGTTAAGCATTTTATCATATAGTTTGCGCTTAAAAACTTTTCCCATAATCTATTCTGTTTGATGGGTGCAAATTTACGATATTTATCCTAAATCCCCAAATCTTTTTAGTTAAAAAGCAGAAGAATCCCCAAATGTTTTTGGCTAAATACCAGAAGAATCCCCAAATCTTTTTGATCAAATACCAGAAGAATCCCCAAATGTTTATATCGATATAGCGGGAATTGCTACAGATACAGGAAATTTGAAAAGCGAAACGAGAAAAGCCCTTCACCCTTCACCCTATCAGCATAAACATCTAATAAACAAGTACTTACAAGCACAATAACTTAAAATCACCCTTCACCACCCTTCATCTCAATCTAAAAGACGCATTTAGCCTAAAAACCTACTATGAAGGCTGAAATTGGTCGTCTATTAAGGTAAGCTCTGGTCTTAATAGACGACTGTATAGACTCATAAGATGAAGCTAAATCAGAAATAATATATATATATTTTTCATAACCAACTAAATTTCAAATCTAACGAATAACCAGTCAATCGTAGCTAATAAAGGGCTAAAAACGGCAAAAAAGTAAGCGGCTCCGCATTTATACCATTGTAGCTTTCTCGTTTGTTCGTACCTTTGC
>ERZ1023839.109-NODE-109-length-26997-cov-21.595167_pt1 | contig 26997 bp, 10 predicted proteins | sample MGYA00380383_ERZ1023839 | MGnify/ENA primary metagenome ERZ1023839 (study PRJEB33179, sample SAMN07449065) | human gut metagenome | biome: Human-gut; feature: Human associated habitat; material: Faeces | host: Homo sapiens | place: India:Kasaragod | collected... | reverse complement strand
ACTTCGGTAGCCGAACTCTATGAGCAGGCTCAGACAGGTACCAACCGTGTGGGTGGATGGAACATCTATAAGTTCGACCAGTGGGCTTCTGATCCTAACCTGATTGCAACATCAGCAGAGGATGCCAAGGCTCATCCAGAGAAGTATCCATACAACAGCTTCTCTAATGGATCACAGCAGTTGGGTACTGCAGTCTTCAAGGATATCAATGGTGACCGTGTGATCGACTCAAAGGATATGGTACCAGATTCATACACCATCATTCCTGAGATGATTCCAACCTTCAACTTCGGTTTCGAGTACAAGGGCTTCGATGCCCGCATGATTGTGAATGCTTATCTCCGTCGCTCTGTATTCCTTTCACCAGCTATCAGCTACAGTGGTTGGAGTAACATGGGTACCCATGAGGTAACAAAGGCTTGGGGTTACTATACTGATGACCCTTCTGATCCTCGCAACGTGAATGCTACTTATCCACGTCCTGTTTATAATGGATTTGATGCAGTTGATTCCGACCGTGCTACAGGTTCTTATCAGAACAATATCTGGGTACGCAATGGTAATTTCTGGTCTATCCGAAATATCGAGGTGGGATACTCTCTGCCATCTAAGTTGATTTCTAAGTTGTGGATGACTAAGTGCCGTGTTTATTTCAGCGCTTACAACATTGCCACCTTCAGCAGTCTGCCAGATGATGTAGATCCAGAGAAGCCATTGAGCTACTGCTGGTGGTATCCAAAGACAAAGTCATTTACATTTGGTATTAACATTGGTTTCTAATCAGTTTTATCAAAAAGAATTATGAAAAAGCTTTTATTAGTAAATATATCGTTGGCGATGTTGGCTGTAGGAGGTATGACCTCCTGCAGCGACATCCTCGACAAGGAAGTTGACTTGACTTATACCGAGGACAACATCTATGGTAATTACGACCGTACCCGTGGTGTCTTGGCAAATGCCTACACCTATCTGCCAGATGCCTTTGTCGGTTATACCAACGGACAGTTCCTGGCAGCTTCACGCGACTGTATGACCGATAATGCCCTCTCTTACTGGAATGTGCATTATTATCACAGTGTATTGAATGATTCATACGATGCCAAGAACCACTGGTTTGCTTCTACCTATTGGACCAACGACCTGAAGGGTATCCGTGTCTGCAATGACTTCCTGTCAAAGGTTCGTGAGGATGTGATCGGTAATGCTCAGAAGAGTGGTGACGACAACAAGCTCTGCGACCGTTACAAGGCAGAGGCCCGCTTCATCCGTGCCATCCTCCATTTCGATCTGATCGGTTATTTCGGAGCAGTGCCTATCGAGGATCATGTATTGGATAATTCAGAGGCAGCTTCCATCACCCGTACTCCTTCTGCTGAGGCTTTGAAGTGGGTGGCTGATGAGTGTGATGCCATCATCCAGAGCGGTGCACTCCCATTCCGTTACAGCAATGAAAATGAGAACTGGGGACGTATCAATGGTGCTGCTGTCTATGCATTGAAGTCAAGAGCATTGCTCTATCGTGCTTCTGCACTCAACAATCCTACAAATGATGTTACCTGGTGGCAGGAGGCTGCCGATGCAGCTCTCGCTTTCATCAATGCCAATAAGAGTTCTGCCAACCCTTACCGTCTCTACACAACAGACGATAACAATCCTAACAAGAACTATTATGAGTGCTTCACCAGTACCCCTCACCTGAATCCTGAGTACATCCTCAGCCGTAGTGAGTGGAATACCCGTGAGATTGAGATGTTCAATACTCCTTGCGGTTTCTCTGGTAACGTGAATTCTACAGGTCGTGTAAACCCTACCCAGAACTTGGTTGATTCTTACGAGACCATCAATGGTCTTCCTATCGACCAGGATCCTTCTTACAATGACCAGGATCCTTACAAGAACCGTGACCCACGTCTGGAACAGACCATCTTCCATCAGGGAAGCATCTGGGGTGACAAGAGTCAGGACGAGGAGCGTGCCGTGGATGTATCTGTAGGTGGCAAAGACTACCAGGATCTTCATGGTGGTACCACTACCGGCTACTACTCTAAGAAGTTCGTTCACAATATGAGCTTCAAGAACCCTACCACATACGTTACCGCTTGCCCTATCTTCCGCTATGCGGAGATTCTGCTCAATGCTGCCGAGGCTTTGAACGAGGCAAAGGGTCCTGAAGCTGCCTACGACTATGTAAACCAGGTTCGTGCCCGTGTGGGTATGCCTGCTTACAAGGGTATGACCAAGGAACAGCTTCGTGAGCGTATCCGCAATGAGCGCCGCATCGAGCTGGCTTTCGAGGATCACCGTTTCTTCGATGAGCGCCGCTGGAAATTGTTTGATGGCAAGAGTGCTGCTTCTGAGAAGAATGAGCCTCGATACAAGCAGGTGTATAATATCTATAGTGTAGTTGTAACTCCAGACGAGAGTCAGGTATATACTTATCGCAACGATAATACCCATCCTACCCGTGCGTTTGCAACTCCTAAGAATTATTACTTCCCAGTGCCTGATGACACTTACAAGAAGAATCCTAACTTAGGACAGAATGCAGGTTGGGAACTCTCTGATGCTCCTAAGAAGGACGACACCACTGAAGGTGGCGAGACTACTGAGGGTGAAACAACCGGCAAGTAATCTTTGTCAATATACATTATTATATTTTAGGTGAGGTCTATGGCGAAAACACCATAGACCTTCCTTGGTTTTAAAAAATCATATCTTAAACTTGAAATCGTATGAAGAAGTTATTATTTTCTATCATGAGTCTGATGGCGATGAACGGAGCTATGGCTCAGACGCCTGTCGGCGATAATGAGCTGGCTAATGCATACGCTACCCAAACGATAACAGGGCGCATCGCAGTGCATGACCCTTCTATCGTGATGGATGTAACGGGCTCTACCACCAATCCTAAATATTATATCTATGGTTCGCATCTGGGCAGAGCCATGACTTATGCTACGGGCAACTATCAGATATGGAACACCTTCAAAACGGGTGAGGAGAATGCCGGAACCAGCAACAGTCTTTTTGCTGACGTGAATGGTAAACTGATTAATTTTAAAGATGCTTACACCACTCACGTCATCAAGAAGGTGAAGAACTATAAGGGCGAGGAAGTGGCTTTCGGCAACTTCGATGCCCATGGATGGCAGTATAAGGGACCTATTAATGTGAATGGTACCTGGACTAACACAGTCAATAACGTAGCCGGTATGCAGTGGGCTCCTGATGTCATCTACAACAAGACCATGAAGAAATGGTGCATGTACATGAGTCTGAATGGTGACTACTGGTGTTCTACTATCGTATGTTTCACTTCCGATGACCTGGAAGGTCCTTGGGTATATCAGGGACCTGTTATCTGCGGAGGCTTCTCTGGTAAGTTCGGCCATAATGGCTATGCTGCAGCAGATGACTGGAAGAATACCGATTTGACGATTGCTACAGGATGCACTTCACTTCCTGCCCGCTATGCTACTCCAGGCGATGCTTATGGTGCTCGCTGGGGAGAATACTGGCCAAACTGTATCGACCCATGTGTGTTCTATGATGATGATGATAATCTCTGGATGAGTTACGGCTCATGGTCGGGTGGTATCTATATAATTCGCTTGGACAAGGAAAATGGACTTCGCGATTACACTTATACGTTCCCTTATCAGATTAATGGTGTTGATGCGACTCCTGGTTCCTACAATCAGGCTTGTACTTCTGATCCTTACTTCGGTAAGAAGATTGCCGGTGGATATTATGTTTCGGGCGAGGCAAGCTATATCCAGAAGGTAGGTAAGTACTATTATCTCTTTATGAGTTATGGCGGTTTGACGGCTGCTGGTGGCTATCAGATTCGTGTTTTCCGTTCAGAGAAACCTGACGGACCTTATAAGGACTGTCTTACTTCAACGGGCATTGATGCCATGTATGGCAAGTATATTCTTAACTTCGGTGGTGATGCCAAGCGCGATGAGGGTGTGAAACTCTTCGGCAACTATCAGTGGGAAACCATGCCTAATGCAGAATTGGCTCAGGGACATAACTCAGCCATTGTAGACCATAAGGGACGAGCACTCATCGTTTACCATACCCGCTTCATGAACAGAGGTGAGGAGCATGAGGTTCGTGTACATCAGCTCTTCGTTAACCAGGACGGTTGGCTGGTTGCTGCTCCTTACGAGTTTAGCGGCGAGACTTATACAGATAATGATATTGCTACCAAGCAGCTCTATGATGCAACAGAGGTAGAGGGTGATTATCAGATAATAGCTCATCCTTACCGTCAGAATACGGCAGCAATGGATTATGAGAAGCCTGTTACCATCCATCTCAATGCAGATGGTTCTATCTCAGGCGAGTATACCGGTAAATGGGAACTGGTGAGCGGTACAAGCTACATCAATCTTACCTTGAAGGGTGTTGCTACAGCCAATGCAGAGGTGAAGTTCAAGGGTGTGCTTACCGAGCAGACTATCGATTATACCAATATCAAGGCGCTCTGCTTCACTGCCCTCAGTTCTTCTGACGGTTTGGCTACATCAGGTGGTGGCAGCTTGCAGACTCGCGGTTTGAGTATCTGGGGAAGCAAGGCTGATGCCAAGGCGGCTATCAAATATACATTGGATAAGACCAGCGTTCCTTTCGCAGATGGTGCAACTTTGAATTCAAAGCCAATTCTCCCTACAGAGGGCCATCTTGGTGCTACCGTTTCATGGAAGTCAAGCGATCCTTCTATCCTGACCGATGACGGCGTAGTAAAAGGCAAGGGTAAGGTAATCATGACCATGACTATCAGCAAGGATGGTTATGAATATACTAAGGATTATACCCTGAACATCGATGCTGAGGCAGAGGAAACGACTCCGGTTTACTATCCTGTTTCTCAGCAGAAAAACAAGACTGCAGGATTCTGGACAAACTTCTCTTCTGATTATGTCTTGAAGTCAGGCAAGAAGGCTGAGTTCAAGTTCTATAATTATAGTGATGAGGTTAATAATTGGGACAATTGGGCATTGGTTGCTGCATCGGCATCTCGTGGAGCTTCTAATTATGCAGAGTATTTCGTGCTTCGTAACGACAATTATGCATGGTTTACAAAATTGGGTGGTAACACCAATGAAAATACAGCCAATGTGCAGTTTACCTTGGACAATAATTTCGATTGGACTAATTTCAAGCAAGATATGAATGGTTCTTTGGTCGATATGGTTGTTGAGTATGTTGCAAGCGGTACCATCAAGGTGAATGCTACGATAACAAAGGATAAGAAAACTTATAATTGTGCCTTTAGTATGACTTCTAACACAATTAAGGGAGACGTAACTCTCTTCTTCGTGAACGAGAAGTCTTACATCGACGGCTCAAGCCTTTCTACAGGCATCTCGAACCCTATCATCATTCAGAAGAAGAATGATGGCAAGTGGTTCAACCTCTCCGGTCAGCAGGTAGACAAGAGCTACAAGGGTGTAGTGATTGTGAACGGAAAGAAATTTGTGAACAAGTAATTCTCTTATATATATAATAAGGTGTAATTATATGAAGATTTCTAAAATACTATTGGGAGCAGCAATGTTCATTGCTGCTCCTGTTGTAAAAGGCGGTTGCCAGATGATGGCACAGAATACTCCGCAGGAACCGATAGTGGTAGATACTCCTTTTGTCCACGACCCTGTAATGGCGTATGAGAATGGCAAGTACTATCTCTACTGCACAGGTCATGGCATCACGCAGATGACTTCCACCGACCGCAAGCATTGGACCATCGTTCCTCAGGGCGTGCTCAAGAACAGCGAGATTCCGGCATGGACGCATGATAGTGTGCCAGGTTTTACCACGCATATCTGGGCTCCGGATGTTATCCGATTCAAGAACAAGTGGTATCTGGCTTATTCCTGTTCCACCTTTGGCAAGAATACTTCTGCCATCGGTTTGCTGAGCAATACTTCCTTATCTGATAAGGATGGATGGAAGGATGAGGGCTGCCTCGTCGCCTCTAAGGGCGATAGAGACAACTGGAATGCCATCGATCCGAATTTCATCGTTGATGAGAAGGGATACCCTTGGCTTACCTGGGGCTCTTTCTGGGATGGCATCCAGATGATCAAGTTGGATAAGAAGACGATGCATGTCAAGAAGGGCGCCAAGCCTCAGACTATCGCCCGTCGTCATGCCGTGGGTGATGCATCAGCAGAACCGAATCCTACCTCTAAGTTTGCCGGCACCAATGCCATCGAGGCTCCTTTCATCATGAAGCATGGTGGTTATTACTATCTCTTTGTTAGCTGGGATTACTGCTGCCGTGGTATCAAGAGCAACTATCGTGTTGCCGTGGGCAGAAGCAGGAAGGTTGCCGGTCCTTATCTGGATAAGGCTGGCAAGGACATGCGCAATGGCGGTGGCACGCTGATTCTGGAAGGCGATAAGAAAGAATATGAGGCGATGGGCCATTGCTCTGCCTACTCTTTCCCTGATGGCGATTTCTTCTTCTGTCATGGTTACAGTGTAGCCAAGAATGGTGCCAGCATCCTGGTTCAGAAGCGAATCAACTGGACGGAAGATGGATGGCTGACGTTGGAATAAAATGTGAATGAATTATGAGAAGGATTTTAATTTTACTCTTCATGTTGCAGATGGTAGCTATTCAGGGAATGGCTACTAATCTTGTGATGCGAGAATCATTACCAGATGATTCCCTGCATACAGGAATATGGAAAACTGACACGTTGAAAGAAGTCACCATAAAAGGAAGTTCTATTCTGCAAAGTGGTGACAGGATGAAAGTAGCAATAACCAAGGATTTGCGTCGTGGTACAGTTAGTACTATCCAAATGTTGGGAAAGCTGCCTAATTTTACTTATAACTTTGTTGACCGTTCTTTAACTTATCACAATTCCTCCAATATCATAGTATTGGTAGATAGCGTAGAAAAAGATATGAACTATCTGCAGAATATTCAGCATATTCGCTTTGACAAGGTAGAGGTGATTGATAAACCGCAAGGTCAATACCAAGGCTATGATGTATTGATAAACCTGCATACCAAGAAGAATTATGAAGGTTATGAAGGCATGCTCTTTAATAATGAAGGCTTCAATCTGAACGGCGAGAATGACAAGAAATACATCTTTGAGAATACGACGGCAAATTTTTCATATACCAAGAATAAATGGAATATTTATGCTTTTGCCTATAGTTACTTTGGACAAGGTGCGTACGACACAAACTGGTCAAAGAATTACCTGCAGAATGGAATCAAGGAAACGCTAGTGAACAATCCTGATGGTATCAGGAATATCATTACGTTTGAAAGATACCGTTCGGGATTGCTTAGCCTGGATTATGCCATACAGAAAAATCAGTCTCTTTCGTTTGTGTATCAATACGGTGCCGGGCGTGATCATGATACCTATAATCATTATACAATATTGCGGACAGATGAAAATACCCATACAGAGACAAGATTGACTCGCGACATACGTACCCATGTGAGAGACAGTGAGCATTCTATGGCAGTGTTCTACCGTAACAATGTGGGAAGGGTAAGATGGACTGCCGATTTCAATTACAGGTTTTCTCCAACCCGCAGTCTTACGGATCAGTGGGAGAGCACAGGGTTTGTTCTGAACAATCATTTCCAGGACTACATGAACTTTACTCGCTTCCGTATAAGTGGGTGGACCAATTTTGCCAATGGTCATCTTACATTGAATGCCGGTTATGAGAATACATGGAAAAGTTACAAGAGAGAAGATCATGATACCGGTGAAAAGCTGAACACCAACAGCTATTTGCGAAATCGCCTGTGGACAAGTCTTAATTGGCGTTTTGATAATAATGCGCAATTGATGTTTTCCGGTTGGGCAGAGCATGTGGGCTTGAATAACAATCATGCCAAGAAAACACAGGTGCCATTTGGTGGAAGTTTCATGGCCTATTATCAGCTGACCAGACGTAATTGGATGCGTTTAAACTATGATTGCTCCACCAGTTATCCAGACCAGAATCTATCTAGTGAATATGGCTATTTCACCGATTCTCTGTCTTGGGTAGGTGGTAATCCGTGGCTCAAGACCAATGTTACTCACCGCATCAACTATTGGATAGATCTATGGTGGTGCTTTAATTTCCAGACGGGATTTGTATATTCTCCAAACAGCTTTAACCCTATAGCTGAAATCCGAGAAGGAACATTGCCGAGTGGTGTACCGGGCAAGTATGTGGCAAGTGTCTTCCAGAATACCGATTACAGGGAATGGTGGGCCTCCGTATCGTTTACAAAGAGATTCTGCAGAGATTTCTTGTATAAGGCAGATTTGAAATATAGAAATGCCAAGGCAAGTTATCACGAATTTTCTAACCACATACAGACGGTAGAGGGGGTTACGTCTTTGCAATATTATCAGCCAAGATGGGATATGAACTTTGCGATGTCCTATTCTTATAGCAAGAATTTTACGATTTCTCCACAAGTTAAGGCTTCGTCGAATTTCGAGAACCCGTATGTATCTATCCAGAAGTTCCTGTTGAAGAAGAAGCTGGAGTTGACGTTGACTTATAGTCTTATGTTCCACTTCTTCAATTCTGATATGATAACAGAAACAAAGTCTCCTGGGTTTGAGAGCAGATACTTGGATAAGGCTTTTGATAGGCAGCGAAATAGAATTATATTCAATGTTTCATATCGTTTTGCCGGTGGAAAATCCGTAAGGCAATATAATAGAGATATGTCAACAGAGGATTAAAAGTAAAATGTTAAAATGGAGTTAAAATAGCGTTTATTCCGCTACGAACGGCAAAAAAGCGGTTTCGTAGCGAAATAAACGCTATTTTCTTTCGCTGTTTCCGAAATTTTGTAGTATATTTGCAGCAACTAATTGGGTATGATTATGTGTGAAATAATAGGTAGAAAAAAGGAAATAGCAGAGCTGAAGCGTTACTACGAAAGTGGTAGGGCTGAGTTTGTGGCTGTGTATGGTCGTCGCCGTGTTGGTAAAACATTCTTGATAGATGAGGTGTTTCACGATGATATGGTGTTTCATCATACCGGATTGTCGCCTTATGACCGTCGCCGAAAGGTAACCTTGAAAGACCAGTTACAGAATTTCTATTTCTCGCTTCTTCGTCAAGGCATGGAGGATATAGCGCAACCTAAGTCGTGGCTGGAAGCTTTCTTTTTGCTGGAACGTTTTTTGGAAACTTGCGATAATGGCTCCCGCCAGGTAGTGTTTATCGATGAGTTGCCTTGGATGGATACGGCGCGTTCCGGTTTTCTTACGGCATTAGAGGCTTTCTGGAATGGTTGGGGCAATATGCGTCATAATCTGTTGCTCGTAGTCTGTGGTTCTGCCACCTCCTGGATGCTTGATAATCTAATCAATAATAAAGGAGGATTATATGGCCGTTTGACAGGCGAAATCAAACTATCGCCGTTTACATTGAAAGAATGCGAGGAGTTTTATCAGAGTCGTGGCATCAGAATGTCCCGTTATAATATTGCGCAGGCCTATATGATTATGGGCGGAATTCCTTTCTATATGAATTTCTTTAATCCTTCCTATAGTCTGGCTCAGAACATAGATGCCTTGTTCTTTGTCCGTCATGCGAAGTTAGGGGATGAGTTTGACAGGCTTTTCAATTCTGTGTTTGATCATGCAGAAGACTGTATGAAGATCGTTCGCTTTTTGGGTACCAGGCATGCAGGTTTCACTCGTAAGGAGATAGCTGAGCATACCGGTTTGAACCCGAATGGTGATTTTTCCAAGATGCTGAAAGCCTTGATGGGCAGTGATTTTGTGGTGAAATATACTCCTTTCGGTTTCAGTCAGCGAGAGGAGTATTATAAGCTTATTGATTCCTTTTGCTGGTTCTGGCTTCATTTTAAGGAGAAGAAGGCTGTAAATCAAACAGATTACTGGCAACAGCATTTGAAGGAAAGCGATGTTGCCTCATGGCGTGGCATTGCTTTCGAGGAGGTTTGTTTGCAGCATATTTCACAGATTAAATATGCTCTTCATATTGGTGCTGTGTCTTCGCAGGAATCTTCACTCATAGTGAAGGGAAGCGAGGAGACTGATGGCATGCAGATAGACTTGCTGATAGACAGGGCTGATGATGCAGTGAATGTTTGCGAGATGAAATTTTATAAGGCTCCTTATGCTGTGACCAAGGGCTATGCTCAGGTGCTGAATAGCCGCTTGCAGGCTTTGGAAGAAAAGAATCCTGCCAAGACATTCCTCCTTACGTATGTGGGAAATTCTGAGTTGGTGAGTAATGAATACTCCGATATATTCCGGGCATCAGTAACACTAGATGATTTGTTTATATAATGGATGGTATTTTAGAGATTAAAAATAGTAAAATGAAGAGAAGAAAACTCATATTGTTGAGATATTCTGTGTTCTTCACCTTATTATATATATTAGTAGGGTGTACCGGAAATCGGGTACAAATGCAGAGATTACAGGTTATAGACAGCTTGATGGAACCCCATCCGCAAGCTGCCTATGATAGTTTGTGCCGTTTTGATTCTTTGGAGATGGGGAATGCATCTCGTAAGGTGGTAATGAGGCTGCGGCTGCTGATGGCTAAGGCGCAGAACAAACTTTATCTATCTATGCCTACTGATTCCATATTTCAAGAGGTGGTTGATTATTATGATAGTAAAGGAAGTGATAATGAGAAAATGCAAGCTTATTATCTAATGGGATGTGTGTATCGTGATCAAAAGGAGGCACCAAGAGCCATGATGAGCTATAAAAAGGCAGTAGAGTATGCTGATACGTTGAGTAAGAATTGTGATTATGTAACTTTATTCAGTATCTATGGGCAGATGGCTGATATTTTTCGTAGTCAATATTTGCATGTAAAAGCAATAGAATGTTATGAAAGATATAGCTATTATGCAGTTCGAGCTAAAGATATAGCAAGTTATATTCAAGGTTTTGATTTAATAGCAAGTGAATATTATGATTTGGGTGATACGCTGAAAGCTATAGGATTAACACAGAAATGCTACAGATTGTATAAAGAGCATGGCTTGAATCAAGATGCAGCACAGGTGCTCCCTACACTTATTTACGTCTATTTGCAACGTACCCAATATCAGCAAGCACGTTATTATATGGATTTATATGAGAAGGAATCGGGTTTATTTGATAAAGAAGATAACATACTTGCTGGACGTGAACATTATTATAAGGCCAAAGGGATGTATTTCTTGGGAGTCAATAAGATAGACTCAGCTGAATATTACTATCGTAAGTTAGGTCGTTATGGCTTTAGATTCGAAACTGCGCAAGGTTTGTTGTCTGTCTATAGAATGCGCCTGAATGTTGATTCCATACGGAAATATTCAATTCTTTGTGAGCGGGAAATGGATGAAATCTTAAACGGAACTCAGGCTAACGCTGTTGTTCAGGCAGCCTCTTTATACGATTATACCAGATTGCAGAAAAAGATTGACGAGGAGATATTACATAAAGAGCGAAACAAGTATCTCTGGATGTTTATCTGTTTTATGGTATTGTGCAGTTTGGGTTTTCTTGTTGGGAAATACAAGAGAATGAAGAACCGGATGTCTCAAAAAATAGCAAAAGTAAACCAAAGACTAGAGAAAGCTAGTGAGGAATTGAGTTTGTTACAAGAGAATAAAGACATTTTTATCCACAAGAAGCAAGAAGAAATTGCCGCATTGCAGGATATCCTTCGAGAGTATAGGGAAAAGTACGAAAAGTATAATTTGCTAGACAAGGAGAAGATGTTGATGGAAAGTGATATTGTAGTAAGATTTATGGAAATGTCGAAGCCAAAGAGAAATCATATCGATCCAGTGGAAGAAGATTGGCAAGAATTATATGATGCATTACTGCAATATAAACCTCTCTTGTTTGAAAGAATAAGGAAGGGAAAGTTGAGTCCTCAAGAGTTTCAGATTTGTATCTTAGCTTACCTGGGAATAGATAATACAGCCATTGCATTTTTGATCAATACAACAACCAAAAACGTAAGTAATGCTAAGCAAAAAATAAATCGAAAACTGTTTGACGATAAAAGAGCCTCTACTTTATTCAGTAATTTACTGAATATTTAAAGCTTTTGATTCTCATGATAACAGGGAGTTATGATGATATAGAAATGTAATGGTGGATTCTTGGTGGATATTATCACGAACCAAAATTTTGTTATTTGACAATTTTTCCATAAATTTGCAGATACGAAATAATAATGTAAGTTAATAACAAACAAATGTAATCATGAAGTATATTAAAGTTATACTGTTTATTCTGGTGTTATCTTGGGCAATGTCTGTAGTTGCCCAAGATAAGGAAAAAACTGTGGAATATTGGGGGTGGGTCGAAGACTTTGTTACTCATACTGCAATAAATGATGCAAAGGTTAGTCTGATGGATGCCGATGGAAACCTTGTTAAGGTGGAAACTTCTAATAGCAGGTTGAATCAAAATGATGGTGGCTTTGTCTTTCGGGTAACTAACAATCGGAAATATACCATTAAAGTTGAGCATGATAGCTATGTGCGACAAAGTATTTCTTTTGACGTAAAAGCTAGCAAACGAGTGAACACCCGTTATTTTCCTACCATTTTCTTACGTAAGAAGAAAAAACTGGATGATGGATTGCAGTTGAATGAAGTAACAGTCACGGCCACCAAGGTGAAATTCTATCACAAGGGTGATACGCTGGTGTATAATGCTGATGCCTTTCAACTCTCAGAAGGCTCCATGCTCGATGCACTCATCAAGCAACTGCCTGGTGCGGAATTGAAGTCGGATGGGCGTATCTATGTCAATGGTCGGTTTGTGGAGAGTCTCTTGCTTAATGGCAAGGATTTCTTCAAGGGTAATAATACGGTACTCTTGCAGAACTTGCCTACATACGCGGTAAACTCCATCAAGGTATATGAAAAGAAAACTGACCTAAATCTGTTTGCCAAACGAAAGGTTGAGGAGGATGAATATGTGATGGATGTCAACCTGAAGAAACAATATAATATTGGTTGGTTGGGCAATGTGGATGCTGGTATGGCAAATGATGACTTGTATTTGGCGCGCTTGTTTGCTTTGCGAACAACTGACCATTCGCAGTTGGCAATATTCAGCAACTTTAATAATATGAATGATGGTGGTGCACCGATGCAAGGCTCTGACTGGACACCGGAGAAGCTGCCGATGTCTAGATTGACAACAAAGAAGGTGGGAGTGAACCTGAATGTGGATGATAGATTAAACCGATTCCGCTTAAGGAGTAATGCCGATCTTACTCATTATGACAATCATGAGGAAACGAATGCGTATCGCACCAACTTCTTGTCATCGGGGGATACATACGAGCGTTCTATGAATGAAGCAAAGTATTGTAATTTCTATCTCAATATGAACAACATGTTGACGCTGACTCCTGGTGGCAGAAATTCTAAATGCTATATGACGATAGACCAAAAAGCCAATTACTCTCGCCGTAAGCAGAATTCCATCTTTTATTCAGCTCTGATGGCTGAAAGTTGGGAAAATCAGGAACAGATGTGGAATCGTCTCTTCCCGATTTCAACAGGTGAACTGTATAAGAACTTGATTAATAGAGTGGAAAGCAAAAGCCAAAACGACTTGAAGAGTTGGCTTGCATCATTGGACTACAGTTCAGATTTCATCGTAAATGAAGCTGGAGATATGTTGCAGCTAAAGCTTGGTGGTGAAGTGCTTGGTAAAGATGATGAGGGATATAGCATTTATAGCCTTGACTATGCTTCAGGAAATGTTGCAGGAAATAATGATTATCGTCGCTGTTATGTACCTTGGTCTTCTAAAGGGTATCGTTATCATGGCGGCTTGGGGTACTCCTTCAATGTTTCTGATAAGTTGTGGGGAGCTGTTCAATATGGTTATGAGCAGAAGTATTCTCATGAAGAGAATAGTCTTTATCGTTTGGATCAACTTGCAGGATGGGGAGCTGATGCCAATCATGAATTAGGTGTCTTGCCATCTGTTACTGATTATCTTTCAACGATAGATGCGGCTAATAGTTATCTGTATGATTTTCATACTGATGCGCATAAGCCGTTTGCGATTTTTTCCTGGCAGGTGGTAGAAGATGCAAAGAATGATATCTTGTTCAAGAGCCAGTGGAACTTCAACTTCTCGCATGAGAATATGCGTTATAGAAGGGCATCTCTAGACAAGGAACTCTCTCGTAATTTAAGTTTCCTGAACCCGGAGTTTACCCTATATTGGAGCGGAAATAGAAAAAACAGAAAGTTTTCTAGCAGTCTGGTCTATTCTATAACTCAGGTAGCTCCTCAGATGCTCTATCTGTTTGATTATATAGATGATGCAGACCCTCTGAATGTAAAGCGTTATGGAAATGAAAAACTGAAGAACTCAATGTTGCATCATCTGCAATATGTCTATAATGGAAGTTTGAAGTCTCTGATGTATGATCTTAAATACGATTATGCTTCTACCAGCGATGCAGTGGCTATGGGCTTTATATATGATAAAAACACTGGTAAGCGTACTTTCTTGCCAACCAATGTGAATGGTAACTGGAATACAAGCTTGCGCTTAGGATTGAGTGGCAATGTTGATAAGAAGAAACGGTTAATGTTTAATACGGTTACCTCTTGGGGATATGTTAACAGTGTTGATATGATTAGTGATGCTGCAACTGTGGAGATGAAGAAGAGTATAGTAAAGACATCCACCATTTCGGAAGATTTGCGCCTGGACTACAAACTGGGCAAGCATTCTTTTGGAGTGAATGGTTATGTTGCCTGTCTTCATTCCAATGGCGAACAGAAGGATTTCGAAACCCTTGATGCTTGCAACTATCATTATGGGCTGAGTGCAGTATTGGCACTTCCTTTCAGGTTCTCGTTTGACACCGACCTTTCGATGTATAGTCGACGTGGATATGGTGAGTCTGTGATGAATGATGACAATTTATTATGGAACTTCCGCCTTTCCCGACCATTTTTCAAGGGAAAATTGGTTGTAAAGGCTGATGCATTCGATGTGTTCCATCAGTTGAAGAAAGTGGATAGAACAATCAATGCGCAGGGCAGGGTAGAGAAATACTATAACACAGTGCCCCGTTATGTGCTCATCCACGCCATTTATCGTTTTCATGTAGCAAAAGGTAAAAAGTAAGTCTTATCTGGTAGTCTCTAAAAATCGGCTCATCCAAACGAAATCAGTATCAAAAAAATCCGAAACAGATAACTTGGCAAGCTTCTGTTTCGGATTCTACCTTTATTCTTCTTTGATTTTTCAATCTCTGATAGTGCGCTGTAGGCTGTCAAAGCATGATGGTTAAAATATGAGTCATAGATGAAAGTTTATCTATCTTGGTCGGTTTATGGATAAGATTCTACGAGTATAGAACTGAAGTGTTAAAACAACGTCTATTCCGCTACGAACTATAAAAAATACAGTTTCGTAGCGGAATAGACGCTATTTTTAGATGATTTGTTTATTTAATGAGTTTGTCTGGTTCTAAAACTATACTTTATGGTAATGGCTGACGCTGGAATAGCCTCGATTTTTAAAACACGGACAAATTGAATTTGTCCGGCTCTTTTGTCCGGTGGCTTGTAAGTTGTTAAAAATGAGAGATTTATAAGGGTACGGATAATTTGTCCGGACAAATTCAATTTGTCCGTTTGTTTTTTTTAGCCCTTTTTTGCTTGAAAACCATGGGATATGATGCCGAAACCTATGAGATGCAGGGAAGAAACCTATGAGTTATGATGAAAGAAACTATGAGTTGTGGGGGAGAAAACTATGACTTAGTTTTTTTAACAATCGGTTTAAGATTAGATTTCTATGAGTATAGAAACGAAGTGTTAAAACTAAGTTAAAATAGCGTTTATTTCGCTACGAACGATAAAAAAATGGTTTCGTAGCGAAATAAACGCTATTTTCTTTCGCTATTTCCGAAATTAGTCGTATATTTGCAGCGAACCAATTGGGTATGATTATGTGTGAAATAATAGGTAGAAAAAAGGAAATAGCAGAACTGAAGCGTTACTACGAAAGTGGTAGGGCTGAGTTCAGAGCATACCGGTTTGAATCCGAATGGTGATTTTACCAAGATGCTGAAAGCCTTGCTGGGCAGTGATTTTGTGGTGAAATATACTCCTTTCGGTTTCAGTCAGCGAGAGGAGTATTATAAGCTTATTGATTCCTTTTGCTGGTTCTGGCTTCATTTTAAGGAGAAGAAGGCTGTAAATCAAACAGATTACTGGCAACAGCATTTGAAGGAAAGCGATGTTGCCTCATGGCGTGGCATTGCTTTCGAGGAGGTTTGTTTGCAGCATATTTCACAGATTAAATATGCTCTTCATATTGGTGCTGTGTCTTCGCAGGAATCTTCACTCATAGTGAAGGGAAGCGAGGAGACTGATGGCATGCAGATAGACTTGCTGATAGACAGGGCTGATGATGCAGTGAATGTTTGCGAGATGAAATTTTATAAGGCTCCTTATGCTGTGACCAAGGGCTATGCTCAGGTGCTGAATAGCCGCTTGCAGGCTTTGGAAGAAAAGAATCCTGCCAAGACATTCCTCCTTACGTATGTGGGAAATTCTGAGTTGGTGAGTAATGAATACTCCGATATATTCCGGGCATCAGTAACACTAGATGATTTGTTTATATAATGGATGGTATTTTAGAGATTAAAAATAGTAAAATGAAGAGAAGAAAACTCATATTGTTGAGATATTCTGTGTTCTTCACCTTATTATATATATTAGTAGGGTGTACCGGAAATCGGGTACAAATGCAGAGATTACAGGTTATAGACAGCTTGATGGAACCCCATCCGCAAGCTGCCTATGATAGTTTGTGCCGTTTTGATTCTTTGGAGATGGGGAATGCATCTCGTAAGGTGGTAATGAGGCTGCGGCTGCTGATGGCTAAGGCGCAGAACAAACTTTATCTATCTATGCCTACTGATTCCATATTTCAAGAGGTGGTTGATTATTATGATAGTAAAGGAAGTGATAATGAGAAAATGCAAGCTTATTATCTAATGGGATGTGTGTATCGTGATCAAAAGGAGGCACCAAGAGCCATGATGAGCTATAAAAAGGCAGTAGAGTATGCTGATACGTTGAGTAAGAATTGTGATTATGTAACTTTATTCAGTATCTATGGGCAGATGGCTGATATTTTTCGTAGTCAATATTTGCATGTAAAAGCAATAGAATGTTATGAAAGATATAGCTATTATGCAGTTCGAGCTAAAGATATAGCAAGTTATATTCAAGGTTTTGATTTAATAGCAAGTGAATATTATGATTTGGGTGATACGCTGAAAGCTATAGGATTAACACAGAAATGCTACAGATTGTATAAAGAGCATGGCTTGAATCAAGATGCAGCACAGGTGCTCCCTACACTTATTTACGTCTATTTGCAACGTACCCAATATCAGCAAGCACGTTATTATATGGATTTATATGAGAAGGAATCGGGTTTATTTGATAAAGAAGATAACATACTTGCTGGACGTGAACATTATTATAAGGCCAAAGGGATGTATTTCTTGGGAGTCAATAAGATAGACTCAGCTGAATATTACTATCGTAAGTTAGGTCGTTATGGCTTTAGATTCGAAACTGCGCAAGGTTTGTTGTCTGTCTATAGAATGCGCCTGAATGTTGATTCCATACGGAAATATTCAATTCTTTGTGAGCGGGAAATGGATGAAATCTTAAACGGAACTCAGGCTAACGCTGTTGTTCAGGCAGCCTCTTTATACGATTATACCAGATTGCAGAAAAAGATTGACGAGGAGATATTACATAAAGAGCGAAACAAGTATCTCTGGATGTTTATCTGTTTTATGGTATTGTGCAGTTTGGGTTTTCTTGTTGGGAAATACAAGAGAATGAAGAACCGGATGTCTCAAAAAATAGCAAAAGTAAACCAAAGACTAGAGAAAGCTAGTGAGGAATTGAGTTTGTTACAAGAGAATAAAGACATTTTTATCCACAAGAAGCAAGAAGAAATTGCCGCATTGCAGGATATCCTTCGAGAGTATAGGGAAAAGTACGAAAAGTATAATTTGCTAGACAAGGAGAAGATGTTGATGGAAAGTGATATTGTAGTAAGATTTATGGAAATGTCGAAGCCAAAGAGAAATCATATCGATCCAGTGGAAGAAGATTGGCAAGAATTATATGATGCATTACTGCAATATAAACCTCTCTTGTTTGAAAGAATAAGGAAGGGAAAGTTGAGTCCTCAAGAGTTTCAGATTTGTATCTTAGCTTACCTGGGAATAGATAATACAGCCATTGCATTTTTGATCAATACAACAACCAAAAACGTAAGTAATGCTAAGCAAAAAATAAATCGAAAACTGTTTGACGATAAAAGAGCCTCTACTTTATTCAGTAATTTACTGAATATTTAAAGCTTTTGATTCTCATGATAACAGGGAGTTATGATGATATAGAAATGTAATGGTGGATTCTTGGTGGATATTATCACGAACCAAAATTTTGTTATTTGACAATTTTTCCATAAATTTGCAGATACGAAATAATAATGTAAGTTAATAACAAACAAATGTAATCATGAAGTATATTAAAGTTATACTGTTTATTCTGGTGTTATCTTGGGCAATGTCTGTAGTTGCCCAAGATAAGGAAAAAACTGTGGAATATTGGGGGTGGGTCGAAGACTTTGTTACTCATACTGCAATAAATGATGCAAAGGTTAGTCTGATGGATGCCGATGGAAACCTTGTTAAGGTGGAAACTTCTAATAGCAGGTTGAATCAAAATGATGGTGGCTTTGTCTTTCGGGTAACTAACAATCGGAAATATACCATTAAAGTTGAGCATGATAGCTATGTGCGACAAAGTATTTCTTTTGACGTAAAAGCTAGCAAACGAGTGAACACCCGTTATTTTCCTACCATTTTCTTACGTAAGAAGAAAAAACTGGATGATGGATTGCAGTTGAATGAAGTAACAGTCACGGCCACCAAGGTGAAATTCTATCACAAGGGTGATACGCTGGTGTATAATGCTGATGCCTTTCAACTCTCAGAAGGCTCCATGCTCGATGCACTCATCAAGCAACTGCCTGGTGCGGAATTGAAGTCGGATGGGCGTATCTATGTCAATGGTCGGTTTGTGGAGAGTCTCTTGCTTAATGGCAAGGATTTCTTCAAGGGTAATAATACGGTACTCTTGCAGAACTTGCCTACATACGCGGTAAACTCCATCAAGGTATATGAAAAGAAAACTGACCTAAATCTGTTTGCCAAACGAAAGGTTGAGGAGGATGAATATGTGATGGATGTCAACCTGAAGAAACAATATAATATTGGTTGGTTGGGCAATGTGGATGCTGGTATGGCAAATGATGACTTGTATTTGGCGCGCTTGTTTGCTTTGCGAACAACTGACCATTCGCAGTTGGCAATATTCAGCAACTTTAATAATATGAATGATGGTGGTGCACCGATGCAAGGCTCTGACTGGACACCGGAGAAGCTGCCGATGTCTAGATTGACAACAAAGAAGGTGGGAGTGAACCTGAATGTGGATGATAGATTAAACCGATTCCGCTTAAGGAGTAATGCCGATCTTACTCATTATGACAATCATGAGGAAACGAATGCGTATCGCACCAACTTCTTGTCATCGGGGGATACATACGAGCGTTCTATGAATGAAGCAAAGTATTGTAATTTCTATCTCAATATGAACAACATGTTGACGCTGACTCCTGGTGGCAGAAATTCTAAATGCTATATGACGATAGACCAAAAAGCCAATTACTCTCGCCGTAAGCAGAATTCCATCTTTTATTCAGCTCTGATGGCTGAAAGTTGGGAAAATCAGGAACAGATGTGGAATCGTCTCTTCCCGATTTCAACAGGTGAACTGTATAAGAACTTGATTAATAGAGTGGAAAGCAAAAGCCAAAACGACTTGAAGAGTTGGCTTGCATCATTGGACTACAGTTCAGATTTCATCGTAAATGAAGCTGGAGATATGTTGCAGCTAAAGCTTGGTGGTGAAGTGCTTGGTAAAGATGATGAGGGATATAGCATTTATAGCCTTGACTATGCTTCAGGAAATGTTGCAGGAAATAATGATTATCGTCGCTGTTATGTACCTTGGTCTTCTAAAGGGTATCGTTATCATGGCGGCTTGGGGTACTCCTTCAATGTTTCTGATAAGTTGTGGGGAGCTGTTCAATATGGTTATGAGCAGAAGTATTCTCATGAAGAGAATAGTCTTTATCGTTTGGATCAACTTGCAGGATGGGGAGCTGATGCCAATCATGAATTAGGTGTCTTGCCATCTGTTACTGATTATCTTTCAACGATAGATGCGGCTAATAGTTATCTGTATGATTTTCATACTGATGCGCATAAGCCGTTTGCGATTTTTTCCTGGCAGGTGGTAGAAGATGCAAAGAATGATATCTTGTTCAAGAGCCAGTGGAACTTCAACTTCTCGCATGAGAATATGCGTTATAGAAGGGCATCTCTAGACAAGGAACTCTCTCGTAATTTAAGTTTCCTGAACCCGGAGTTTACCCTATATTGGAGCGGAAATAGAAAAAACAGAAAGTTTTCTAGCAGTCTGGTCTATTCTATAACTCAGGTAGCTCCTCAGATGCTCTATCTGTTTGATTATATAGATGATGCAGACCCTCTGAATGTAAAGCGTTATGGAAATGAAAAACTGAAGAACTCAATGTTGCATCATCTGCAATATGTCTATAATGGAAGTTTGAAGTCTCTGATGTATGATCTTAAATACGATTATGCTTCTACCAGCGATGCAGTGGCTATGGGCTTTATATATGATAAAAACACTGGTAAGCGTACTTTCTTGCCAACCAATGTGAATGGTAACTGGAATACAAGCTTGCGCTTAGGATTGAGTGGCAATGTTGATAAGAAGAAACGGTTAATGTTTAATACGGTTACCTCTTGGGGATATGTTAACAGTGTTGATATGATTAGTGATGCTGCAACTGTGGAGATGAAGAAGAGTATAGTAAAGACATCCACCATTTCGGAAGATTTGCGCCTGGACTACAAACTGGGCAAGCATTCTTTTGGAGTGAATGGTTATGTTGCCTGTCTTCATTCCAATGGCGAACAGAAGGATTTCGAAACCCTTGATGCTTGCAACTATCATTATGGGCTGAGTGCAGTATTGGCACTTCCTTTCAGGTTCTCGTTTGACACCGACCTTTCGATGTATAGTCGACGTGGATATGGTGAGTCTGTGATGAATGATGACAATTTATTATGGAACTTCCGCCTTTCCCGACCATTTTTCAAGGGAAAATTGGTTGTAAAGGCTGATGCATTCGATGTGTTCCATCAGTTGAAGAAAGTGGATAGAACAATCAATGCGCAGGGCAGGGTAGAGAAATACTATAACACAGTGCCCCGTTATGTGCTCATCCACGCCATTTATCGTTTTCATGTAGCAAAAGGTAAAAAGTAATTCTAATCAAGTAGGCTCTAAAAACTTGGCTCATCCAAACGAAATCAGTATCAAAAAATCCGAAACAGATAACTTGGTAAGCTTCTGTTTCGGATTTTTTCTTTATTCTTCCTTAATCTTCCAATCGCTGATAGTGCGCTGGGTGCTGTCAAAACTGATACCGATTTTTACCAGTCGCTTGCCCTCTGCATGATATGGCAGCATATAGCCTTTTTCGTCTATCTGTGCCAAAGCCTCAATATCCGGTTTCATCTGCGTGGTCAGCTCGGTCTTGCTGATACCGCAGATAGCCGAATACTGGTTGAACATGCTTATATTGTCGAGGTTGTTGAGTCCGCTGAATATGCTAGACTGAGGAAACTTGGTGATACCCGTAATAAAGGTGAACTGATGAGTTAAAAACATGTAAAATAAGGCTTTCCTCATTATTTTTTCTTATCTTTTCATCCAAGACTCGAAAACGGGAGATTGAAGGATTACTTCTGGCTCATCGCAAGACGCAATGCACCGACCTGCTGCTCACAGACCATGAGTACAGTCAAGTTACTGAAAAAGGTCTTGACATCAAGATACGACCGGTATATGATTGGGTTGTGGAAATGGGGAAGAGAAAATAGAGAAAATATTCTTGTTTAAATAGAGGAGTTTCGGAAAAAAATGGTATCTTTGCAGCGGTTAGAAGTTGGAAAAGTGGCAGAAAATACCCCAAAAAGGGTTGGAAAAGCTCCTTTTTCTAGTCTAAAATAGGTTGGAAAAGTTCCGTAAAGCCTATAAATTATGGTAAGAAAAAGTAATATAGATATGCTTAACAGAAAGATATACAGCTATTTACGCAATTTCTTCGAAATGGAGAAAAAAGCTCTTCTCGTTTCAGGCGCTCGCCAGGTAGGTAAAACCTTCGCTATCCGGAAGGTTGGAAAGGAATGCTTTGCGGATGTAGTGGAGTTCAATTTTCTCAATAATCCTAAGTATAGAGAGGCTTTTAAGTCTCCTTCTGATGCTAAGGAAATCCTCCTGCGCCTTTCTGCCTTGGCAGAGAAGAAACTTACTCCAGGCAATACTCTTGTTTTCTTTGATGAGGTGCAGGAATGTCCGGAGATGGTTACTGCCATCAAATTCCTAGTAGAAGAGGGTAGCTATCGCTATGTAATGAGTGGCTCGTTGTTAGGGGTAGAGTTGAAGGACATCCGTAGCGTACCTGTTGGTTATATGGCAGAAAAAGAGATGTTTCCTCTCGATTTTGAGGAATTTGCAGAGGCTGTAGGGATGAGTACTGGAGTAATGGCTCATGTCAAGGAGTGCTATGAGCAATGCAAGGTGGTGGATGAGGTTGTGCATAATAAGCTGAATGATCTCATTCATCTTTATCTTATTGTAGGAGGAATGCCTGAGGCTGTCCAAAAGTATATTAATACGAATAATTTACAGATAGTGCGTGAGGCACAACGAGAAATCATGCACCTCTACGGAAAGGATATAGCCAAGTATGACCCGAAGAACAAGCTGTATATCAAAGATATATTCGACTTGATACCTTCAGAACTGAATGCCAAGAACAAGCGTTTTATTTTGAAGGCATTAAATGAAAAGGCAAAATTTGAGCGTTACAGAAATTCATTCTTATGGCTAGCCGATGCTGGTGTGGCGCTCCCTACTTATAATGTAGAAGAACCTCGCTTGCCTTTAAAACTTGGTGAACAGCGCAATTTATTTAAGTTGTTCATGAACGATGTGGGGTTGTTGGCAAGCCAGTATGCTGCCAATATAGCAATCGATTTACTTACGGGTACAACAGAAATCAACAATGGAGCCATTTATGAGAATTTTGCAGCGCAAGAATTACGTGCTCACGGTTATAATCTTTATTATTTCAATAATAAGAAGCAGGGGGAACTGGACTTTGTTATAGAAGACAGAGGTAAGGTCTTGCCGATAGAAATCAAGTCGGGCAAGGATTATAAACGTCATAATGCACTCTCTAATGTGATGAACAATGAGGAGTACGCTATTCCTCGTGCCATAGTTTTCTCTAATGGCAATGTGCAGGTTGTAGACAAGATTCTCTATTACCCTATCTATATGTTGATGTATCTTCAACCCGAAATGATAAAGAAACCTATATTCAGATTTGAGCCAATATAGGCTTTTATTATTTTTTTTGTCAATAGATAAAAACGAGACGGCAATCTGCATCACGCAGATTGCCGCCTTCTTCTTTTCTAACTAACTATCTTATCAACTATTCAAAGAATGTATCAATATATTGGGTATATCCAGGGCTGATGCCCTGGATGTAGCTTGTTTTTTACTTCAAACGGATGATGTTCAGTGAGCTGGCTGGAATCTCTACCGTAGCACCATTCTTCTCTGTAGTTACATAGTTTTCTACAGGATAGATGTTGGTAGGATTGTCGATGGTGTTCTCCTCTAGACCGTTCTTGGCTGAAAGGCGAATGAGCTTGCCATTCTTGATCTCCTTGCCCTGAAGATTGATCTTCGCTGTGGTGTGCTCGGTGCTGGTGTTGGCAATCTTTAGGATTACCTCGCCAGTCTGCTCATCGAGGGTGGCTGTAGAGAAGATGCCTGGAAGGGTGTTTGCCTTCAACTTGGTAGCGAATACCTCCTTGCCATCCAACTTGGCGAAGATGCTGTCGCCTACCACCTTCACCTCGATATCGTACCACTTGCCGGTTTCAATCTTGCCTGGGCAGGTAGCAATCTGACTCTTGGCGCCATTCACGATAGACTCCACGCCGTGCTGGGTATTGTTCCAGCCGCCAAGGTTCAACCAGCAGTAGTTGTTCTTATCCACGTAGTTGAAGATGATGAGGAAACCCTCGTTTCCGGCATCCTTCTTCGCGCGTACCTTATATATATAGCCATTGCTGGTAATCTCGCCTGGGTTCAGACGGATGCAGCTCTCTTCGTTGCTGGTCTGCTTGATGATGCTGCCTTCTGTCTTCCACTGACCGCGGATATCGGTAGGCAATTCCTGAAGCGTCATTGGCAGTGCCTTTCCGTTCTCATCGCTGTAGCCCTTGTCTTCGAAAGAAACCTGAGTACCCCATGTTCCCATACCCACACGGCAGATGGCTGGCTTCACCTGAGTCTGGTCATACTTGTATGGATTCTCCTGGTTCACCTTCAGTACACGGGTACCGATATTGTTGGCCATCACGTTCTGAACGTAGTAGGATGGAGTTCCGAATACCTTATCTGATGTATATTGAATCATGTCTGGTGCCCACATACGGTTGTTGAGGTTGGCGAAGATAGGAGCGTAGGATGCCATGGTCACGATGTCAGAGTTGTTCTCGATGCCCATCATATAGACAGCCTCACCGAGTGCTGCATCGAGCGAACCCATATTGCCGAAGCCCTGGGTTACGGCATATTCGCCTACATAAATCTCGCTGCCCTTGCGGTCGTAGTTATCATACTTGTTGAAGTTCTCGGCAAACCAGGCTGGGTTTCTGTAGTAGTGCTCATCGAGCAGCTCTACGCTCTCGTCGCTTTCCCACTTAGGATTGTCATCGCCCCAAGCCACCACGTTGCCGATGAGGTGCATCTTAGGATATTTCGCCAATACGGCATCCTTGAACTTCTTGAAGCGCTCGTAGTAGTGGTCGCTCTGAGCCGCAGGATCTGGCTGGTTGTTCTCATTACCAATCTCCAAATACTCGATATTGTATGGTTCTGGATGACCATTCTTGGCACGGAGCGCACCATATTTAGAGGTAACAGGACCGTTGGCATACTCCAGGGCATTCATGCACTCGTCAATCCAAGGCTGGATGCTATCCACAGGAGTCATACCGCCGTGCCACAAACCAACATTCACCACATAGAGCGGCTTGGCATTCAAATCTTCGGCAAGCTGTAGATACTCGTCGAAGCCCATACCGTCGCTGGTACGGTAGCGCCAGTTTACGTTCTTGTGACCCGGACGTTCCTCAATAGGACCGATGGTCTTCTCCCAGTGAAAAGCATTCTCAGGAGATTCCTGTCCCTCTACGTAGCAACCGCCAGGGAAACGTACGAACTTAGGATGGATATTATAGAGAAGTTGAGCCAAGTCAGGACGCAAGCCGTTCTCGCGATTCTTGAAAGTAGGAGGAAAGAGGCTTACTACATCGAGAACGATGGTACCCTTTCCGTCGGCTACGAGTTCGAACTGAGCCTTTGCATCGTTTCCGTTGGCAGTCAACTCAGCCGTATATTTGGTCCACTTCTTGCCCACCTTGGCATTGAGAGCGGTTTCTGCATACACCTTGTCGCCCTTGGCGTTGGTGAGGCGAGCCTTCAATCCGCCCTTGTAGCTACCTTTCGCCCAGAAAGAAAGCTTATAGGTTCTGCCCTGCACGGCGTTGATGCCCCAGAAGCCCTCGTTGATGATAGAAGCTGTGGCAGCAGGTTTGGCAGCGATGGTCAATTGGAGCGCCTTGCCCTGTGCCTTGTTGAGCAAACCCTTATTGATGAGTTGTGCATTGATCTTAGCACCTTCCTGAGCTGCAGTTTTCCAAGTAGGAATATCCTTTTCAGAATCCTCGAATGATCGGTTGCTGATGAGTTCGGCATAGAGACCGCCATCTGCAGCATGGTTGATATCCTCGAAGAAGATACCATATAAATTAGGTGAAACCTTGATACCTGGGTTAGAGGTATCCACATTGATAGTAACCTGTGCATTGGCTGCCATGGTTGAGGCGAGCAATGCAGAAAGTAAAATCTGTTTCTTGTTCATTGTTTATTCTTAGGTTTTTTATTTCCGTTTTATTTTGTTACAGTGGCAAAAGTACACAAAAAACACAAAGAAGAGGTGGACAAAAGGCGAAATATAGTGTAAAAGGTGGATTTTCATCAGAAAATCCACCTTTTTATGGTATAATTAAAGACTAAAATTACAAATAATCTTGTAAAAAACAAAAGAAAATAGTGTTTATTCTTCAAATCTTTTACCCGTAGAATTTTGTGGGATTTTTGCTTGCAAAGCGACAAAAAATCTTATTTTCTAAGTACAAAAGACTTGTTTGCGACTCGTATCTCTGAAAGATAGGAATCTGTGTTTCGGGTTTACGGGTGGTGTCTTACTTGCGTCCCCCTTGTGCTTATCGGGGGCACAAATGTGCTCTTACCCGAGCACAATGTTGCCTTTACCTTGGCACAATAGTGCCCTTCCTTAGGCACTTTACAAAATAGAAAGGTAGCCACCTTCAATTTTATAAAACTGAAATAGTAGACACTTCTTATTTGTCGTTCTGTTCGCTTGCGATTTTACTCTTCACCCTTCACCTTTTCGTCTGGAATGCCGATAAACACAGGGGTTTTGAGGGTGAAGGGTGGTGAAGGGTGATTTTTAGTTATTTTGTTTGTAATCGCTTGTATATCAGATGATTATGTTGATAGGGTGAAGGGTGAAGGGTTTTCTCCGTTTCGCTTTTCAAATTTTCGACTTTTATTTATTACTGCCAAATAAAATAGAAAGAATTTGTTTAATATAGTAA
>ERZ1023839.108-NODE-108-length-27161-cov-9.201062_pt1 | contig 27161 bp, 29 predicted proteins | sample MGYA00380383_ERZ1023839 | MGnify/ENA primary metagenome ERZ1023839 (study PRJEB33179, sample SAMN07449065) | human gut metagenome | biome: Human-gut; feature: Human associated habitat; material: Faeces | host: Homo sapiens | place: India:Kasaragod | collected... | reverse complement strand
ATATAAGTAGCATGAATAGGGCAGAGACAACAAGGTTTCTTGGTGATCTACTGAAAGAGAGATTAGGTTTCAGAAGCTATTGGTCGCGAGAAGTCAGCATTGACTACGGAACAAACAGAGTGAAAAGAGTTGACTTTATGCAATTTGTTCCCCCCGGAGTTATTTACCCGAGTGAAATCGAGAAGGGTATCTTCATCTGCTATGAGGTCAAAAGCTGCAGAGAAGATGTATATTCCGGTAATGGCTTGAATTTTCTTGGTGAGAAAAACTACATCATAACGACTATGCAATGCTACAAGGAAATCCTACCGGATATAAACAGCGGAAAGCTATGGAAACATATTCAGGAATGCAACCCGGAGTCACTTGTGCAGTATGGTGTTATGGTACCAGTTCCCATAGGGAACCAAATCATAGATGAATACGAAAATCCGACAGAGTTGACCACTGATAAAATGTGGGAGTTAAAAGTAATTATTCCGTGTAGGCAGAATGGGAGAAAGCGTAGTACCACAGAGTTGCTTTTTTGTATGCTTAGGAGTGGAAAGTGATGCTGCTGAAAGCATGTGATGAAACCTCCAAGTCGGTAGATGACCTGGCAGAATACATAGAAGATGAAATAGGCTATATGTAGGAAAAAGGCACCGTTCTGATCAAAATACAGAACAGTGCCCTGTTTTTTAACTATTTCAAATTCGCTTTCTGTGTTTTGCCACAATTATGCCGGCTACAGATAGGATAACCAGTACAAGCAAAAAGGGTTCTGAAATAATCAATAAGAGAAACTGCCAGATTGTGAAAAAGAATAAATGTAGCCCGGAACCCAAGGACTTTAGGAATAAAGGTATGCTTTCTTTGATAAAAATTGCTGCCATAAGGACCTCCTTATAAGTTTTTTATTTTTATACTAACATTTTAGGTGTCCAATAAATTACTCTTTTAACAGGAAAGGAAGAAAAAATGGGAAAAACAGTGTTAATTACGGAAAAACCTTCGGTTGCGCAGGAATATAAAAAGGCATTAAAAGTTTCTGCGTCCGGAAAGAATGATGGATACATAGAAGGGTATTCACCTGTGTTAAACAGGGATATGGTAATCACATGGTGCGTAGGGCATCTGTGTACGCTGTCCTATCCGGAAGTATATGACGAAGCCATGAAAAAATGGAGTCTGGATACCCTGCCGTTTCTTCCGGAGGAATATAAGTATGAAGTCATAAGTAATGTAAAAAAGCAGTTTGGTGTTGTGAAAAAATTGTACCATATGCCGGAACTGGAAGCCATATACTATGCCGGTGATGCCGGACGGGAAGGAATATATATACAGATGCTTGTCCGGCAGATGGCAGGTCACAAAGCGGGAATAGAGGAAAAGGTGATATGGATAGACTCCTATACGGAACGGGAAATCCTAAAGGGGATTAAGGAAGCAAAGGATGTGTCCTGTTATAAAAATAAAACGGATGCAGCCTATATGAGAGGTATTGAGGACTATGCAATAGGGATTAACTTTTCAAGGGCGCTCACCTGCCGGTATGGAAAAGAATTTAATCAGCATATTGGGTCTACGGATACGTGGAAAACGCTGGCAGTGGGTAGGGTAATGACCTGCGTTTTGGGCATTGTTGTAGAGAGAGAACGGGAAATCCGAAATTTTGTGGAAACCCCTTTTTATAAGGTAGAGAGTGATTGCGGAGGTTTTACAGCAGGCTGGAAAGCAATAGAAACATCTGCCTACCATGGCAGCCCGATGCTTTACAATGAGTTCGGTTTTAAGGAACGGGATAAAGCGGAATACCTGGTAGGAACTCTCAATAAGGATCCGCAACTGACGGTAGAAGAGATAAAGGTGTCGGATGAAAAGAAAAAGGCGCCTCTTTTATATAACCTGGCGGAAATTCAGAGCGACTGTACCAAAAAGTATAAGATAAGCCCGGATGAGACACTTGCGGTTATACAGACCTTATATGAAAAGAAGCTGTGTACCTATCCCAGAACAGATGCCAGAGTACTATCCAGTGCCGTAGCCGCTGAGATAGGCATAAACCTTAATGGTCTGGCAAAATTGGGATATAAGATGGATATTCTCAAGGAAATAGCGGCAAACCAGTGGCATAAGGGTATTTTGAAATCACAGTATGTGGATGACAGTAAAATTACAGACCACTATGCCATTATACCTACCGGGTATATTGACGGCATCAGGGAATTATCAGAGCTGGAGCAGAATATATACTGTGACATTGTAGACCGCTTTCTTTCCATCTTTTATCCACCTGCTGTATTTACAAAGGCGGAAGTTACACTGAAACATTCTATAGGAGAAAGTTTTTTTGGCTCTGAAAAGAAACTGAAGGAGCAGGGTTATTTAAAAGTCATAGGGGAAAACATAGCCATTGAGAATAACAGTATGGCTGCATTAAAAAAAGGACAGGAAATACAGGCTGTCTTCTCAGTAAAAGAAGGTAAGACGACACCGCCTAAGCGTTATACATCAGGAGCTATGGTTCTTGTTATGGAAAGTGCCGGTAAGATGATTGAGGACGAAGAGCTGCGAGCCCAGATTAAGGGTTCCGGTATCGGCACATCTGCCACAAGAGCGGAAATTATTAAAAAACTGGTAAAAATTGACTACATCAGTCTAAATAAAAAGACACAGATACTTACCCCAAGCCATATAGGAGAAGCGGTATATGATGTGGTAAAGAGTACAATGCCCATATTACTAAAACCGGAAATGACGGCAAACTGGGAAAAGGGATTGGACGGTATAGAAAACGGAACAGTAACCATGGACGATTACCGTTCCAAAATGGAGAGATATGTGGCGGCGGAAGTGGAGAAGATAAAGGCTGGCGCTGGTATCCATTATACCGGAAAAGCCGCGGAGAAAAAAGAAATTCCCAAAATCATATGCCCTAAATGCAAAAAGGGATTTCTTCAGGAAGGGAAAAAATCATTTTACTGTTCTGAATATAAAAATGGATGTGACTTTTCCATTTGGAAGGAAATTGCCGGAAAAACCATATCTGCCACACAGGTTGAAAACTTGGTCAAAGGGGGAAAAACGGCTGTAATAAAGGGCTTTAAGAGTAAATCCGGAAAATCCTTTGATGCAGCGCTGGAACTGAAAGACGGAAAGGTTTCCTTTGTATTTAAAAAGTAATGGACGCAAAATAGCGGAGAGGAGAAGAAACGATGGCGTTTACGCATCTGCATTTGCATACGGAATATTCCTTGCAGGATGGAATGGGAAAAATCCCGAATATAGTGAATAGAGTAAAGGAACTGGGAATGACTGCCTGTGCCATAACAGACCATGGTGTAGGATACGGACTCGTGGAATTTTACAATACCTGCAATGAGGCGGGTATTAAACCAATTCTGGGGTGTGAGGTATACGTGGCGCCCGGCAGCCGGTTTGATAAAAGCAGGAGCATAGGAGAAAAAGCTTATTCCCACCTTATTCTGCTTGTTAAAAATGAACAGGGATATAAAAACCTTTGTATCCTTATTTCCCGGAGCAACACAGAAGGTTTTTATTACAGACCCCGTATAGATTTTGAATTATTGAAAGAACATGCAGAAGGGCTTGTTTGTCTGAGTGCCTGTGTAGCAGGAGAGGCGCAGCGCCATATTATTAACGGAGATACGGATAAAGCCAAGGAAGTGGTATTAAGGTATAAAAATCTGTTTGGAGATGACTATTATCTGGAAATACAAAATCATGGTATCCGGGAGGAAAGTCTTGTTGCCCAGGAATTTGTAAAAATTTCTAAGGAATTAAATGTGAAACTGGTATGCACAAACGACTGCCATTATATCAACAGTGATGATGCAGAAGCACATGAATGGTTATTGTGTCTGCAGCAGGGGAAAACCCTGAAACATCCGGACAGGATGGTATATCAGGGAGATTATTCCATAAAGTCAGAAGAGGATATGCGAAAGCTTTTCCCGGCGCTCCCGGAAGCATTTGATAATACCATGGAAATCGCGGATAAATGCAATTTTGATTTTGTCTTTGGCAATTACAGGATGCCGAAGGTGGTAATACCGGATGAATACGGTACCGACTATTTTCGTTATCTTTCCGATGAGGCATGGAAAGGTTACGAAGAAAAATACCCCGAAGGACATCCGGAAAGGGAGAAGGCAAAAGAAAACCTTACATATGAATTATCCGTAGTAAAACAGATGGGTTTTGCGGAATACTTCCTTGATACCAGAAAGACTATTCTGTATGCAAAAAGCCATAACATCCCGGTAGGACCAGGCAGAGGCTCCGGCGCCGGCAGTACTATGAATTACTGTCTTGGCATAACCTATATTGATCCTATTAAGTATAATCTGTTATTTGAGCGGTTCTTAAATCCGGAAAGAGTTTCCATGCCGGATATAGATGTGGACTATGACTATGCCTATAAGGATGAAATCGTTAAATCGGAAGCGGACAGTAATGGATGGAATTGTTTTGCTAAAATCCAGACATTCGGCGCCATGAATGCAAAGATGGTTATAAGGGACTGCGCAAGGGTCTATGGACTGGAAGCCAGTGTGGGAGCCGCCTTGTCCAAAATGATACCGGATCAACTACAGATGACTCTGGAAAAGGCATGGGAATTAAACCCGGATATTAAAGAAACGATAGAGGGTAACGAAGATTATAAGAAAGTCTGGAGTATAGCCCGCAAGCTGGAGGGGCTTAAAAAGTCGGCATCCACACATGCCTGCGGACATATTCCCACGCCTGTGCCATGTGAGCAACTGTTTCCGGTTTCTGTGGACCATGAAACCGGGTATCTCATTTGCCAGTATAATATGACAGATGCGGAGCATCTTGGGAACCTGAAAAAGGACCTTTTAATGCTGCGGAACCTTACTATCATAAATGTAGCGCAGCACCTGGTGAAAGAGAGGTATGGGGTGGAAATTCCTCTTTGGACAGAGGAGATCATTAACGATAAAGAAGCATTAAAAATGATTGCCTCCGGTGAAACAGATGGAATATTCCAGTTGGAGTCGCAGGGAATGAAGAATTTCATGAAAGAACTGAAGCCGGACTGTTTTGAGGATATTATTGCAGGCGTATCCCTGTACCGACCGGGTCCTATGGATTTTATCCCAAAGTATATTGAAGGGAAGAAAAATCCTGCCGGCATTATATATAAGGTGCCGGAGCTTAAGGAAATTCTGGAGCCGACCTACGGCGTTATTGTATACCAGGAGCAGGTTATGCACATAGTCAGAAGCCTGGCCGGATTTTCCATGGGCAGAGCAGATATAGTAAGAAAAGCTATGAGCAAGAAACGTGCTGCCATTATGGAAGAAGAAGGAAGGAGGTTTATATATGGAGATGAGGAGCTATCCATACCGGGATGCGTTAATAGGAACATACCAGAGGAAACAGCAAAAAGCATTTATGATGAGATGGTAGACTTTGCGAAGTACGCATTTAACAAATCCCATGCAGCATGTTATGCAGCTATTTCCATGCAGACGGCATATCTGAAATGTCACTATATTAAGGAATTTATGGCGGGTCTGCTTTCGTCTGTTATGGATAAAACGGAAAAACTGGTAATATATATAGCAAACTGTAAGAAAAACGGAGTCAAAATCCTTCCTCCGGATATCAATATTTCAGAAAAAAACTTTATCATCGAAGGAGAAAGTATCCGGTTTGGTCTATTAGCCTTAAAGGGTGTTGGACAGGATGTTATAGAGGAAATCGTAAAGGAAAGAGAAGAGCATGGAAGGTACACCTGTTTTATGGATTTCGTCATGCGAAACCCTAATCTTAACAAAAAGGTTTGTGAGGCTCTAATTAAAACAGGAGCACTTGATTTTACGGGGTATTCCAGACGCTCACTGCTTCTTAATGAGGAAAGTCTGATACAGGGTATCCGGAAAGACAAGAAGAACCAGGTAGATGGGCAGCTTTCCCTATTTGACATAATGGAGGAAAAAACTGATGTAAAAATCAATGACTCCATAAGGAATGTTCCGGAATACTCTAAAATGGAGCTATTAAAGCAGGAAAAGGAGATTTCCGGTATTTATATATCCGGACATCCTATGGATGAATATATTGGATTTATAAAGAAAAATACCGATTTAAGCGGTGAAGCTTTTGTTCCGACAGTCATAGAGGCAGATGGTGATATGCAGGAGACATATCCGGAGCTTACAGACGGCAAAAAAGTTTCCATGGCAGGAATAGTTACTTCTATTAAGAAAATCTTTACCAAAAAGGATAATAGGGCAATGGCGTTTGCAACCATGGAGGACCTTGACGGCAGTTTTGAGTGTGTTATTTTCCCGGATACCTATGAGAAATACAAAAACAATCTGGGCGAGGGCAAGAAGCTTAATATAAAGGGAAATATCAGCCTGAACGGTGATAAGCCCTCCGTATTGATTTCTGAAATCACAAATCTTGAAGATATTACAAAGAAATTGTGGGTACAATTTACCACTACAGAAGAATATGAAAGACAGAAAGGGCGTCTTGTTGGCATTCAGAAAATGTACCCAGGTAATGATGTACTTGTTGTATATATCAAGGAAAAGGGAAAGGAGGGATTGATCAGAAGCAGTATAAAGGCATCAGAAGATTGTTTTTTGGATATAAAAGAGGCATATGGGGAAGATAATGTAAGGGTAACCATTTGAAATCCTTTTATGAATATATTGACATTGATATGACAAAAGAGTATCATTATCACAAAAACACAAGTATAAGGACGTGATACAATGGGAGAACAGAAAGATGACGAGTGGTTAAATTACAAAGGTGAGCGTGTCAGAAGAGAGGATGCAGCACCGAGCAGACCGGAATATGTAAAAAGTATAGGTCCTAATGGTAGATGGGTTCCTAATTGGGATTTACTAATTGACGCTGAAGATGGCTTTTACCGGCACGGTAACATTGCGGGTGAAATGTCTATAAAAGTAAAACTTCCCAGAGGAACAAAGTTCTTAAGGTACGGGGCACCTGATGGACATTACACAGCGCCGCTGGGCTCAGAGTATGAAAGGCTTTCATTACCATATAAAAAAGAGAGTATTCCGTATAATGAATATGAAGTTACAGCGGAATGGCTTGAGGTAGAATGGGGGTATACAGCTCTTGGATTTGACAGTATAGACAGATGTATACAATATTATAATGAAGTCCCCGTGAATGTCTTAAAAGAAAAAGGCACAATAAAAAAGATTATGAGAGGAACCATCGTATGAAACATAAGAAGATAGATTTTTTCAGTGAAATCGATGATAGAAAAAGATGCATAGATGCACTACGGTCAGTACTAAAAAAGGAGAACATTTCTGAGTACAGATACAGTATAGGGGGATATAGTGAGGAGGCTGTCTGTATAGAACAGGATGGACCACTTTGGATTGTATATGATGGAGAACGCGGACGTAAATGTAATTTAAGTAGTTTCAATAGACTGGTGGATGGATGTACTGAAATCTTAAGAAGAATATTTGTAAATGAAGATAAATATAAAGAAGAATTAAACAATTTTTACATTAAGGCAGGATTTGTTTGCGATTATAGGGCAGGGATGTTGCTGCATACGGGAGTTAAAGTACAACAACCTAAGACTAAAACATTTATACAGTATCAAATAGAAACATCTCCGCTTTATTTAGTACAGCCGTATAAGCCATTAAAAGGTCCAAAAATCAAAGCCAGGTTTATGAAAAAAAGAAGAAAGGACATTAAAGATCCTAAAGAGTAATGAAAAACAGATTTTTTAATAATAATTTTCTTTTTTAAGCCCTCTGCTCATGGTATACTATACATATACCAATGAATAGAGGGCATTCATTTCGGTAAATCTACGAAAGGAATGAAATCATATGAGATATGACTTAAAAAAGGTAAGGGAGAAATACCAGATATCTTTGGAGGAATTTGCTTCTCTTTGCGGTATTACCCCGTATTATTACGAGTGTTACGAAAAAGACGGGGAGGTGCCATGCCAGTACATTTATAGGCTATGGAAACAGCTTCCCAATTTTCCTATTCCAAATGATTTTTTTTGCTATACATCTTTTTCCCTGTGCGTAAATATGAAATACCATAGATTGAAACAGGCGGAGTTGGCTGAGAAATTTGGTGTGCAGCAACAGACCATCAGTCATTACCTGACAAGGGAACCTATTCTGATGTATGAGATGAAGGATAAGTTCCTTGCAGCATTTAACCCCATGATTATGCCTATGCAGATAGATTTTGGGGAGGATGGAACGCCAAGTTATATGATTATGAATAATTTAACAGAGAATGGGAACTTCCTATCTGCCAAGCGCAAGAAGATTTATAAAATTCAAAGACAGAAGTTAGGTCTTTCTACTGCGGAACATAAGCGGATACGAAATAAGAATAAAAGCATACTCCTTAAGGCATATAATCCGGAAAGTATTTCAGTATCTTAATGGTCGAAAGAGATTGAAATATTCCTATGTGTGTGTTATTCTTATCCTATAATATACAACTACATAATAAGCTGAAATAAGACTTTCTCGGAAGAGAAGGTCTTTTTTTATTTTCAAGGAGGATAATCTGATGAAAAAAATCAAAGAATTTTCAGAAAAAGAAAACGCAGTACTGTTACTTACCGGTTTGGAAGAAAAAACAACATCTACCGGAAAAAGCTATCTGGTTTTGTCACTCTGCGACGGTTTCGATACTATTCAGGCAAAAATGTGGGACTCCAGTAAGGGTTCCGTGCAGGTAGATATTGGAAATCTGGTTAAGGTAGTGATTAAAACAGGTTCATATCAGGGTAAAAAAGACTTTGTAGTATACAGTTGTGAATTACAGCCTGAAAATGCAGAGTACCATATCGCTGATTTTATTAAATCTGCCCCAGTAAACGCTTCTGCCATGTATGAGTATCTTTTGAAAGTTGCGGACAATCTGGATAACAAAGAGATTGGTAAAACAACCAGATACATTCTGGAGAAAAATAAGGGTAAGCTTCTTACCTGGGCTGCTGCAGTAGGTGTGCATCATAACTACAATGCAGGGTTGCTCTATCACATGTATAGAATGACTCAGGCGGCATTGCTTATGTCTAAGGTATATACCAATTTAAATAAGCCTGTGCTTGTCGCAGGCGCAATGCTCCACGATATCGGGAAACTGACAGAAATGGAAACAGACTTGCTTGGTAATGCCACATTTACGGTAAACGGAAATCTTTTTGGGCACTTGTTTTTAGGCGCAGAGGCATTCCGGATAGCCGGAGATGATACTGGCTTAAATGCCAATGACAATTTGCAGATTTCACATATTATCGCAAGTCATCATGGGAAAGGTGAATGGGGCGCTATTACCGTACCGTCTACCATGGAAGCAATCGTGGTAAACCACCTGGATATGATTGATAGCAGGGTAGAGCAGGTGGAAAATATCGTAGAGGATATGGATGCACAGACGTTTACACAGGAAAAGTTCTACACACTTGATGGTGCGCATATTTACAAGGGTTAAATTATTTGTGCCGGTTGGGAAATTCCTACCGGCACAATTATGTAATGAAAAATATTTTCATTAGATTGGTTATTTAGGTGTAATAAGGAGAGGTAATATATGAAATCTAAAGAACATTATATTGAAAAATACAATAAAAGATGGAACGAATGTTTTGACGAAGTTTCAAAAAGCGGAAGCAATGACCCTGGATATGACGCAACCATGTTATTTGATGAAACTGCAAACGCAGAAGAGGTTGTTGGATATTATCTTGTGTATCATGCAGAAAATCCTTTGAAAGATTGGTTAATCAATATAGAAGGCATTGATTTAAGCGAGCAGGATAAAGAAGTAACAAATATTTTATTATGTATTTGAAACAAGAGTTTCAATAGTTTGGAGGACACTATGAAGAATGGATTATATCACATAGAAGATAATAAAATTTATAGATTGTCATTAGATGAGCCTATGAAGCAGATTGGAATAGTAACAAGCGATGAAACAATCATGAATATTATTGATACCGTTACGGAATACATGTACTGTAATTGGGGTGATTGTTGTATGAAAGAGAAAATGACATGGGATGAATTGAAAAAGGTGCGTGATGAAATCAAAAATAACGCAATGGAAATGATAAAAGGAAATTTAGGGAAGCCCGAGAGGTAATTGAAAGGAGAGACAGAAATGGATGCTATGAATTTATTTAAAGGAAAAAGAGTGGATAATGGAGAATGGGTAATTGGAAACTTAATCTTTTCGGAGGATGCTCTGGATGGATGGGAGGCAATTATCATTCCCACTACAAACAGTAACATGTATGCTTCAGATAAAGATGACACAAATAAAGGAGATATTCATTTTGAAAATTGGTATAGAGTTGATAAAGACACTGTATGCAGATGCACAAGCTCAAAAGATAAGAAAGGCAAACTGATTTGGGAGAACGATATTCTGCACAATGGAAATTATTTTGTTGTTAAATGGAATGCATCCTGTGCAAGATTTGACATTGTATTAAATAATTTACACAACATTCCAATAGGAAGATGGGAACCAATGATTTGTGATTGGAGAACAAATGATTTTGAAGAATATAGAAAAGCAGTTGACTATGAAGTTATCGGCAATATTTTCGACAATCCCGAATTGTTGTAGGCATGAGTAATTGGTATAATAATTTAAAAAGACCTGCGCTTGCAGGTCTTTTTTTTGATAGGATGTAGATTTATCAGAAAAAAGAGGTTATACTGATAAAAGGTACAAGGAGGTTCAGAACATGAATAATATAGCGTTAGAAGCCGAGAATATTATTTTTATTAGCGATGAACATGAGAAATTCTACTATGAAAAATTAAAAGAAGTAAGGTGTCAGGATGTGTACCACAAGGCACTTTGCTATTGTCTTGGAATTAACAATGACACCAGAAGGAATGCGGACCGTGTTTATGATTTTAAGACAGGATGTGTAAAAACAGAATGTTTGCATGAAGGATGGCAGACCAGCGGAAGCATAAAAGCAGTCAGAATGGCATTTAACTTATATTGCAATGCCACACCAAGTGTAAATGATTATAAGGACACAGAGGAGCAGGTCGATGAGTGTAGAAAGTACACAGTGGAAGAATTATTCTGCTGTGCCTACGCACCATATTTTTGGCAGGCAATACAAATTCGGTATCCGGAGTATGCAACTTATAACCAGGAATTACATACTGCATGTGGTTCAAGAGATTAAGGAAAAAAAGATGAAAAATCACAGGCGAACTCCTCATCTGGCCAGAAGTATAGTCGATATGGTATAAATCAAAGAAGATTGTTCTGTGAGATGAAGCTTGATTTAATAAATTTTTCATGGTAATATAACTTATATAATATAAATAAAATATTTAGCTGACATTAAGACTTACCGTCCATCGGTAGGTCTTTTTTTATAAAAAGAAAGGAGCAGCTCTTGGAAAGTAACCTGAAGAAAGCAAAAGCGTTTTTATTGCGGCATAGTCGAGACCTTGCGAGAACTATTATGGATGGAAAAAGCAGTTCACTTTTGATGAAAGGAAAGTATCCCTTTGGGTGTGAAAACGAACTGCAGCGCATTTTAATTTTGCTGCCGGATGTGGAACAGGTGGTAATAGAAGAGGAAGGTATTCGCATTATGTTCAGATGATAAGGAGGTAACGAGATGTCTAAGGCATTAGTCGAGGTAAAAACAGTGAATGGCATAAAAATATCGTATTGTGCCCTTTTTGAAAAATACGTTGTTATTATGCCCAAAACAAAAGATACCTGTACCCTGGAGAAATTTGCTACAGTGGAATTGGCAGAAGATTTCATAACAGAAAACACCGGCAAAAAATACTGGTGGGAGGAACATTATTAAATAGAAAAAAGAGCTTCCTGTATGAGGGGAGCTCTTTTTTTGCATTTTGAGCGGACGTATTGTATAATCATTATCATACGGAGGTTACATACATGGAATTTACACATATTAAAGATAATGTTGTAGAATGCAAGATTGATAAACAGGATCTGATCGACTATAACATATCGGAAGCAGATATAAGGATGGACTCTCTCAACATGAAAAATCTGATGAAGAGGGTTATGTTAAAGGCTGCCGAAATGATGGATTTATCGGGAATGGGAAATGTTGGTTTTTCCACACTTTTACGAATGCATAACGAAACCCTGTATATTATCATAGAGGGAAAACGCGAAGAAGAAATCCGGAAAGAGCAGGCAGCAATGGTGGAAATATGTGAATGCACGGAGCTTGTGCTCAATGATGAGGATGAGGAGCCTCTGCCAGAACAAGAAGAGGGTTCTCCAAAAAAGAATGAAGAGGAACCGGGAGAACATTTCTGTGTTATAGAGTTTCCACATTTCAGGGATGCGGCGGATGCCTGTCGCATATTAAACCTGCAATCAGAAAAATTTGATGAAATAGAGAGCATTCTATATAAAACGGATAACCGGTATGCGATTTTCATTCATAGCATGGAAAAGACTAAATATGCCTATATAGCAATGAGAATGAATGAATTTGGGAATGTAACGGTATTACAGGATACCAGTTTACCGCATATTATGGAAAGCAGGGAGATACTGATTAAGAGCAATGCCATAAAAATATTAGCGGCTCTATAAATTAAGGAAGAAAGAGGACTGTAGTCCTCTTTTTTGTTGTTAAAATTTTATATGTATACTATACTAATAGTATAGGAGACGATTGTATGAAGAAAAGAAAAAAATTGTTACTTCCCATTTTAGCGGCAGCCATTATATTCCTGGTTCTTGGTCAGGTGAACTTCGGACTGGAGGTTATAGATAATAAAGATGATACACCGGCAGTTATTTCTACTGCCATTGAGAATGAAGCGCCGGAAGAGCAGGAAGGCATGTCTTCCGGACATATGCTTTCCGTTCATTATATTGATGTAGGGCAGGGGGATGCTACACTCATTACCTGCGGAGGAGAGGCAATGCTGATAGATGCGGGAGATAATTCAACGGGAACGGCATTACAGATGTATCTCCAGAAAGAAGGTATATCGAACCTGAAATATGTGATAGGAACACATCCGGATGCAGACCATATCGGAGGCATGGATGTTATCTTATATAAATTTGACTGTGATACGATTATCATGCCGGACATAAAAAAAGACACGGCAACGTACCGGGATGTAGAAGATGTGATAGAGGAAAAGGGATACAGCGTGACATTTCCTGTTCCGGGAAATGTTTATGAGCTGGGAGATGCTGAGATAGAAATTATTGGTCCTCTGCAAACTTATGAAGAAGATAATGACAATTCCATAGTTTTGCTTCTCCGGCACGGATCGAATACCTTTTTGTTTACGGGGGATGCCTCAGAATATGCCGAGAATGATATTCTGGCGCAGGGGTACGATGTAACTGCAGACGTCTATAAGGTTGGACATCATGGAAGTTATACATCCACTTCTCAACAATTTCTCGCTGCCATATGCCCGGCATATGCGGTTATCAGTTGCGGAGCAGATAATGACTATGGACATCCGCATATGTCGGTATTAAAACGCTTACGAGATGCAGGGGTGAAAGTTTTTCGCACAGATGAGCAGGGAACTATTATAGCCACCAGCGATGGATCAAATATTACCTGGAATGTGCAGCCATCACAGACATGGGCTGCAGGAGAAAAAAAGGAAACGGAGGAGACGCCTTCCGAACAACAAATGGTTATTCCGCAAACGCCCCAGGAATATAGGTATGTCTGCAATACTAATTCCATGAAATTTCACCTGCCGGAATGCGATGCGGTGGTGGATATGAGCGATAAGAATAAATTATGGAGTAACGAGGACAGGGAGGCAATTATTAAGGAAGGATATTCTCCGTGTGGAGTATGTCATCCGTAAGTATCAATGGAAGATACGAATGATGTTGTAAAATCCGGAGTTTTATGTTACCTTATAAATATAAAAACACTACATAGGAAACTTATAATGGACTTGTCGAAAGACAGGTCCTTTTTTTATGGAAAGAAGGGAAAGAATGAAGGAGAATATTACGAAACAAATTGAAAAAGAAATGGCACTGGATTATGCAAGGTGGGATTATCTGTATACAGAAGGTGGAAGCGATCCGAACTGGGCAGATGGATGTAACTTAAACTTAATCCGAAATCACATCATATATCATAAGAGGAAGATGGAAGAATTGCAGTATTTCCCGGATATTTATTACAGAAAGCTACCACCGATGGTAGATAATTCGTATATGGCACACGCCGATAAAATCAGGGCACAGGCAAAGAAATCACTGGAAGAATATCTGGCAGATGCTGATTACAACTACATTAAGGATAATATTGATAAAATAAGCCCGAAAGATGCCGAAAGAATGTGTTTATATAATATATTAGGTTATGTTTCCGGACTGCGGTGTTTCATTAAAGAAGACAATCTTGTACGGATGAGGTTGCATATGCATCCGGAGTTCTATAAGGAAAGTTTCCAGAGAGGAAGGAGAAAACTACAGACTATTTTGGGTTCTATAGCAAAGGACAGAGAAATTTGGAGTATCTCAGAGGATAGGACGGGACAACTTACATTCTCCTGGTAAATCCTTGTCCAAAAGATAAAAGTATGCTATACTTATTGTATATTAAATACTAAATATCAAACTTACATTAAGAGAGACCAAGGTCTCTCTTTTTATTTTAAAAAAGGAGGTCTTTATGAATGAGTTTTGGAAAACCATTATGGAAGAATTTCTGAGTGTATTATACTACGGTGCAGCTCCAGAAGAAGGAAGTGGCTGGACGGAATTATATGCTACGGAAGTGAGCCACATGATACAGGATATTTTAGAATATCGCAGGGCAGTAACAGAGAGCGGACAGACGATAAGTAATGAGGGAATGGCGCAGTTTCTTATTTATGCTGAAAATTTGCATATTGGAAACAGCAAGCTGATTAAGAAAAATGTAACGGATATGAACCACATTATGACGATTGCAGCAACCATAAATGATGAGTTAAATCAGTAAAAGGAGTACTTAAATATATGGATGGATTGATTGTAAAGCCTAAATGGGGCAATAGAATTTTGTATCATGGAAAGCGACTGGAAGTCAGGGGAAGTAAAACCTCAAAGATTGGAGTGGAATTATACCTTCTTGAAAGCGGAAGCTCCCGTATAAAAGGTACATTCTGCATTGAAAGATGCATTCCGATTAACAGGAATAACTGGGAAAAACTAAAGCCGCTTCATCAGGTGGATATATCCTATGAGGAGTTGGTAAAAATATATCCCACGCCCTTTTTCTGGGAGCTAAGTGATGTAGCACCTGCAGATGAAGTTTTATTCTATGAGCTGCATAGAGGCGCAGTTATCTGGGTAAAGGATGTTATTGCAATAGGTGAGATGGATGATGAATATATGCGGACAGGGTATTGAAAGTTGTCTGTATAGATGTTGCCCAGGAGAAACCTATAAACGAAGTATAAAAAATCAAAAGGAGAAAAAAACAATGAAAGAAAACACAATTATTTTATGGAGCAATGAGCAGCGATTAACACATGATGAGTACAAAAATTTTTCAAAGGGAGATACGATTTGGGGTAAGGATGAAACGCCCAAAGAAGTTAAACGCTGGAGAATGGATGAAGTAGAGGAAGCTAAAAGGGAGTTGAGCCAATACAGATGCTGCTATGAAAAAGATGGTTCATTGTATAATGTTACGGAATATGCCCTGGAATACTGTGTATGCGATGAAGACGGAAATTTTGTATGCGGCAGCGATTATGACTTAGCCGAAGAAAAAAGAGGATAGAGGCATGAAAAGAGAAGAAATATTTAATGCAGTAGGCAAGAAAGCGAATGGCACAGTGCTGTCGTTTGAGGACAGAGGACCATGGGGTTCTGCCAGCTACAGAGGCAATTTCTCTGGCTGGATACCGGCAGCTCTCATTTACCGGTATGGTGCAGGGTCCATCTCGGAAATATTTGCAGGCGGTGGAACGACATCAGACCTCTGCCGGGATTTGGCTATTCCTTATTGCGGTATAGACTTAAACCCTACGCCGGTAAGACCCAATATTATTTCCATGGACATTCTGGATGAAACCATGGATCTTCCCGATCAGTTCTATACGGCGGACATGCAAATACTGCATCCGCCATATCCCTGTATCCAGAACATTCATTATGCCAATGAAATGTGGAAGGACACAAAAGGAGTGGCTTCCAAGGATATCCAGGAAATGGACTGGGAAGAGGGGATGAAAGCTATTAACAAAGCCTTGCTAAGAGGATATGCGGCAATGCCTGCGGGTGCATACCAGGCGGTGGTAGTCGGCGATATCCGAAGAAAAGTAAACGGAACCAGCATATTTAAGTCCATGCTTACGGATTTAGCTATTCCCGGAGAGATGGTGCAGCTTCTTATCAAGATGCAGCATAATACTGTATCCGGTAGAAATGCTTATACTTATAATAAGAAGGCTGGTTTTTTCCTTATTCAGCACGAATATATTGTTGTGGTTAAGAAACCTTCCGGATATGAGATTGCCTATGTAGTGCCCAGAAAATATTCTTTGGACATAAGGGATAGCAGTACCGCAACATGGAAGGACGTGGTGACGGCAGTATTAAGGGACCTGAATAAGGAGTCTTCCCTGGATGAAATCTATTCTGCTATATCCGATCACAGAAAAACAAAGGCAAACCCGGAACACTGGAAGGACAAGGTAAGACAGGTGCTTGGGCAACTGGCAAATTCCGGAGTAGTTGTTAATGTGAGTCGTGGCAGATGGATGGCAGCATAATTTTTACAAAAAATGACATAATTTGCCCAAAACAATAAATGAGCCCCATTTAGGGGCTTTTTTATCTTCAAAGAACTTCTTTTATTTGGAGTAGTAAATTATTAAATAAATAATATACTATAGTATAGAAAAATGTTGATACACACGTAATTGTGCCGGAAATTATTGATAAAGTATGAGTTGTATGGTATTCTAAGCAGAGAGATATATAGGGTAGTGGTAATCACTGCCTTATATTTACAGTTTTACATGTTCGCAAAATGTCTGTTTTACGAACATGTAAGGAGAAAGGAAACACATTCATGGACCAGTACAGCTATAAATTTGAAACCAGACGAATTGATGTGGAACATACCAGGGATTTATTATCGGAGATGCCGGACTTCTGCGTAGAATTTATTAACGATAAGCTGGGAACAGAAACGTACACACCGAAGACATGCCTGGAATATACCCGCAATTTAAAAAGCTTTCTTGAATATATTGTCTCTCCCGGTCAAATCTACGCAGGAACAAATCCGCGGGAAATAACCCTTGAAATGATGGAAAAACTCACCTATCGGACCGTATCAGATTATATGTCTTATCTGACGTCTTATCAGGCGGAGTCCGGGAAAAGATATACCAACGGCGCTGCAGCCAAGGCAAGAAAATTAGCTGCCATACGTTCTATGTACAATTTTTATATAAAAAGGCACAAAATTTCTAATAATCCATGCATAGCGATAGACACTCCACGGGCTGACCAGAAAGATATTGTGTATTTGAGGGAAAATGAAAAGAAAGCATTTTACCGGAGTGTAAATTTCGGCGAAGGACTCACCAAAAAGCAAAAGGAAGTTTCGGAACACCAAAAGATGAGGGATTATATGATAATAACGCTCTTTCTGGCTACCGGAATGCGCGTATCGGAGCTTGTCGGAATAGATTTGGATGACATCAACAGCTATACCGGTTCCATTATGATAAACAGAAAGGGGCGTAAATCGTTCCAGAATATCTACCTGGACAACCGCATGATGGAACTGATAAACGATTATGTGAAAAACTACAGGATGGATTTTTACCCTGTTGATAGTGAACGTTCCTTGTTTCTTAATCGAGAAGGTAATCGCATCAGTGTACGCAGCGTGGAAAAGATTATCAAAAAATATGCCAATGCATCGCTGGGCGCCGGGAACAAAATAACACCGCATAAACTGCGAAGCACTTATGGTACAGATTTATACCAGGAAACAGGTGACATATATCTTGTAGCAGATGCGCTTGGGCACAGCAACGTGAATACTACGACTAAGCATTATGCAAATATGAGCGAAACACAGCGAAAAAAGGCAGCCGATTATGGTTCTAAGATTGCATTACAGGAAGAGGATGAGGGTAAATGATGAATTTTTGACTGCTGCTCTTCTGCATGGTAAGATTATTTTATAAGGAGGCGATATGTATGAGCACTAAGGAAATTTTTAAGAAATTAGATGCAATTTCTGACATAATCATAGCGGATACAGCGAAAGCAAGGGAAAATGGTGCCAGTGAGGAAGAAATAAGACGTCTGCAGGAAAAAATGTGGAAACATCTTGATCCAGATAACTTAAGAGAGCAATATAATGAACAATACCGAATTGAATGGGAAGATGATATGAAGAAATTACGTTTATGTCGGAATTTGTTTTTAGGAGTGATTATTTTTGTTATGCTTATTGTCGTAATGGATGGGATTTTTTTCAACTTTCAGGGTTGCAAGGCATATTGGGAAACCATAACTAACCCTGGGATATTATGTATTATAGGTATAATACTTCTAACTTTGATTATTTCTATGATTGCTCCATGTATGGAACGGAAAAAATGGAAGTAAAAAGATAACTGAGATTAAGAAAGCACAAACTGAGCACTTTTTTTAAATTTTTATTGAAAAAATGATATATAAGGTTTATTATATATATGAGAAGAGCGTACCTTAACTCATTTGGTCCGCCCTGAGTTGATTATAAAAAAACAACCATCACTTTTGGTCGGGTGCGGTTGTTTTTTTATGCATTTCTATGTACGTCACTATCTGCAACACAAACGATGCAGACTGTACGATTAGAGTCAGAATGGGAATAACCATATCCGGCATAAATTATACAGACCTTTCTTCGTAAAATCATGGCGACCACCTCCTATTGATGGTAGTCCTCGGATGAAATCCGGCGAAAGGCAAACCGCTTTGAGTTAAGAATACGCTCTTCTACTCTCCTATTATACTTTATATAAGCTCGTTTTGCAATTTTTTGACATAATTTGTTGAAAATATTCTTTTTTCTCAATTATAATTTCGCTGAAGTTCTCATCATCCATGACATAATCCATATAGTAGGCACACCATTTCGGACTATCATCCGGAAGAAAATTAACGCATATAGCATCTATGAAGGGTTTTATATCGTAATTATCGTGGTCGCACATATCACCCTCATTTTGATAATGATGGATAAATTTCAAGACTACAGGATCAGTATAATGCAAGTTCATCTTTGCCGCTTCCTGATAAAACCCCTCTAAAAATGATACACAGGTGTCATTGTGGTCTTTTAGCTTACATCCTCTCTTAGGATTATGCGGCAGAAGGCTTCCAAATTTTATACGGCAGATGTTGTTTTCTAACAATTCAATGGTGACTGGTATATGGGAAATATTTCCCACACCCGGAGAAACGTCTGTTCCTACAGCACCGGCATACCGTTTTATCCCATCAGACAGTTTTATCCCCTCTTCCACCAGTTTTATGCAGGTATCATCTGCAAACTCCGGATTTCCTGACGACAGATATGTTTCTGATGTATGAATAAGGTCTGAGATACTTTTTAATCTTCTCATAATGGAATTTTTGATAGAAACACGCTGGCTGCTTCTATTTTTTTTATTCAATGTGGTCGGCAGCTCCGGCTCTTCCCAAAACATCATAAATGTGTCCTCCTATGATATGTATAGTATACCATTGGTACAGAAAAAAAACTATTGAAATACATGGTGACCTATGATACGATAATTTATATAAAATAACTACATATAATTCTAAAATTGAGAAGAGACATAGGTGTGTCTCTTTTTTTATTTTAAAATCTCAAAAGAAGGGAGAATGAAATGTATAACTACAAAGTGAAAAACAAGACAACTGCAGAAAGACATCGAAAAAAAAGAACGGATTACCGCAGGGATATGCCTGTCGAGAGGTTTTTGTGTGTAGATAAGGAAACCGGAGAGACATTACAAGGTATTGAATATTTAAGCGGCAAAGTACTGATTGGCTTCGATGCCTGGCGGATTTTAAACAGAATGGACTCTTGTTCATATGAATACAGGGTCTATAGAAATAAGGAAGAGGCTATGCAAAGAGTTTCTATTAAAAAGCCGGCTCCGAAAGCATATTATGTGCCGGAGTCTGACAGACCGTATAAAGGAGGTTATTTGAAGAATGGAATATTATGTTCGTAAAAAAAGTGGAAATATTGAAGACTGGCAGCCCGGAAAAATTGCCAAGGCTGTGGGTATGGCTGCTGGCCGGATTTGTACTACTCTCTCAGATGATGAAATAGGACAAATTATTGGCTATGTTGAGGTCGAGGTAGCGAAACGCTGTGACAATGTTGTACCGGTAGAAACCGTACATTTATATGTGGAAGCGGCGTTAAGGGATGTAAGACCGGATGTAGCGGCATCCTATATGGACTACAGAAACTGGGTAAAGAAAAATGCAGAGATGAATGCGAAAATCTGGAAGGATTGTCAGGCAGTGCAGTTTCTGGGAGATAAAAGTAATGCCAATTCTGACTCTACTCTCGTATCCACAAAACGAGTTAAGAAACTTGAAATTCTGGAAACTGCCCAGTTCAGAGAATATTTTCTGAATGCAGCGGAAAAGATTGCGGAAGCCGCTGGGTACATATACATACATGATAAAGGAGCAAGGGCGGATACCCTAAACTGTTGTTTGTTTGATTATGTCAGCGTATTAACCGGTGGATTTGAGATGGGTAATATATGGTATACAGAGCCTAAGACCGTAGATGTAGCATTTGACGTCATCGGAGATATTACCCTTATGGGTGCCAGCCAGGGGTATGGTGGTTTCACACTGCCGGAAGTAGATAAGGGTCTGGAGCCCTATGCCGAAAAGTCCTATCAGATATATTATGACATGTACGTGCGTATTGCTGGCCCCGACTGTGACAAGCAGAAGGCTGATGAAGAGGCAAAAAAGCAGGTTATCAGAGATATTGAACAGGGTTTTCAGGGCTGGGAATACAAATTTAACTCTGTAGCAAGCAGCCGTGGAGACTATCCGTTCATCACAGTTACGTTTGGCTTATGTAATTCATTCTGGGGAAAAGAATTATGCAAGGCAATTCTTAGAACCCGCATGAATGGACAAGGAAAAAAGGGGAAAAAGAAGCCTGTTCTTTTCCCGAAGCTTGTGTTTTTATATGACAAAAATCTGCACGGCGCTGGTAAAAGTATGGAGGATGTTTTTGAGGCAGGTATTGAGTGCTCTTCCAAAACCATGTATCCTGACTGGTTGTCTCTTACCGGTAATGGATATGTACCCGAAATATACAAAAAGTATGGACTTCCCATTTCCCCTATGGGCTGCCGGGCATTCCTCTCTCCCTGGTATGAAAGAGGCGGCATATCGCCTGCAGATGACAAGGATGTTCCTGTTTTCGTAGGTAGATTTAATATAGGCGTGGTATCGCTTAATCTTCCTATGATATTGGCGAAGGCAAGAAGAGCCTGTACCGATTTTTACAAGGAACTGGATTACTACCTGCAGATGATAAGAAATTTACATCTTAGGACATATGAGTATTTGAGTCATATGAAAGCATCCATGAACCCGCTTGGCTTCTGCGAAGGAGGTTTTTACGGCGGCCACCTGAATATTAACGACAGTATTGCTCCCGTACTGAAATCATCTACTGCTTCTTTTGGCATAACAGCTTTGAATGAATTACAGGAGCTTTATAATGGAAAGTCACTTGTAGAGGATGGCCAGTTTGCACTGGAAGTCATGGAATATATAAAAGCAAGGGTTGAGGAATTTAAAAAGGAAGACGGAATATTATATGCTCTCTATGGTACTCCTGCCGAGTCACTTTGTTCCAAGCAGATTGAGCAGTTTAGGGCAGAATTTGGTATTGTATCAAAAGTATCGGACAGACCGTATAACTCTAATTCCTTCCACTGTCATGTTACAGAAAAAATTTCACCCGTAGAAAAACAGGATCTGGAATATCGGTTCTGGAATTATTTTAACGGCGGGAAAATTCAATATGTACGTTACCCGATAGGCTATAACCGTAATGCTATTAAAACACTGGTGCTGCGGGCTATGGAAATCGGCTTTTACGAGGGCGTTAATCTTTCTCTTGCTTATTGTGATGACTGCGGTTATCAGGAGCTGGAAATGGATGTATGTCCCCGGTGTGGAAGTAGAAATTTAACCAAAATTGACCGGATGAATGGTTATCTGGCATATTCGAGAATACATGGAGATACCAGGTTAAATGCCGGAAAAATGGCAGAAATAGCCGACAGAGTTTCCATGTAAATAAAGTCCTCTTCTGCGATATGCAGAAGGGGATTTTTTTTGTGAATTTGTTGAAATAAAATGCAGCATGTGCTATGCTAATAATATAATTCTAACAAAATATGAAACTGATATTAGGACTTGCCTATGGCAGGTCCTTTTTTTACGTTTAAAAGCTTTTAAGCAGAAAGGAGAAAAATGGAACAGCTAAAAGGGCAGATAAGTATTTTTGACTATCTGAACGAACTGGCAGCTATTCCCCAGAAAGAAAAGACGGATGATGAGCCAGTCTATAAAAGGGTGTATCTCGTTACACTTGGTGACATTGTTCCGGCTGAAGTTTTTAAATCCATGGAACATCGCTACTATTGCTTTGGTGATGATAATTCATTTGCTATTTTTGGTGAAGATGACATTGGATTTAATGTATTTACGTCGGAACAGGAAGCCAAGGACAGGGCAAAGTCCAATCTGGGTGGGATTGATTGTCTGTCGTCAGAAATGTTAAGAAAAATGACTGTTAAAGTCAAGGGATATAAATATATCCGTTCTGAGGACAAAAAGGAATTGTATGGATTTTACGCCGTTTTGGAAAATGGATATATATACCTGAAACTGCCGCCATACTATGACCATATTGCTGCCTGCACAGAAGATGAGGCAGACAGATTGCTTCAAACTCTGGTATCGAACTATGAACATGAGTCGGACAACCGGATGGAATTTAAAAACATGTATAGATGTAAACAGGATATACAAAAAGAAATGTGGCTATATACAGAGGCTGTATTCTGTGAAAAGCTGCACAAAGAAAGTATTTTGTAAGGAGGAATAAACATGAATAATAAACACTACACTCCCATTTCGCTGGGAGATACAGCAGGGCTTAGTAATGATGAGTGGCTTAAATGGCGGGAGCATGGTCCATATTATAAGGACCCTCTGGATGATCGCTATATCTCTGTAACGATAGGAGGTTCTGCAGTATCCGTTGTATTTGGGGATAATCCATGGATGTCAAAATTGGAGCTTTTTCATGCAAAATCTGGTGTCGCAACCCCAAAATATAAGCGTGTCATGAACCAGGAAATACTGGATGCCGGTCATATGCTTGAAGATTTTGTTGCCCATATGTTCGTAAGAAAGATGCAGGAAGAAGGTGTTACAGATGTGGAGATGTGGAATGATACGAACATGTATCAGCATCCCTACTATCCTTTTGCAGTATGTAATCTTGACCGACGTATCCGGGTTAATAAGGTGGAAGGTGTTTTGGAGTGTAAAACTACCGGAAACTACGAGGATATTAAATTATGGGAAAAAGGAATTGTTCCTAAGAAATATGAATGGCAGTGCCGGTATTATATGGCAACAATGGATTTGGACTACTGCTACATATGCTGCTGCTGGGGGTTCACGTTAAAAGAAACTGCGGTTATTCTTATTACCAGAGACAAAGAGATTGAAGATATGATGATGGAAGAAGTCAGTAAATTCGTTGACTGTTGTCTTATGGGTAAAGAACCGGAGGAACAGACCAAACATATGGAAACTCTGGCAAACTACTATACGCGGCTGTATGGTGAAATTGAACCCAGCGCACCGGCGGTGGAACTTCCGGATTCGACGGAAATTTATGACCTTGTAACTGCAGCTCAGAGCCTTTCCGAGAGAAAGGAACGTGCCCAGAAACGTCTGGATGAAATTGAGGAAGAAGAATATACCATCGCTTCCAAGATAATGAAATTAACAGGAGGAAAATCGACGTATGCCACATACCGGCTGGATAATGAAAAGGTTGTTGCTATTAAGGTTAAACTTCCTATGAAAAGAGCCACCTTTGATGAAGAACGACTTAAACAGGATAATCCGGTGTTATACGACCAGTATCAGGAGAAGAAATTTAATGTGACGGAATTTAAGAAAAAGGAAAAGAAACTGGCTAAGGATTATATTCTTCCCGCCAAAATTGATACTACAAGACCATGTGTATTGGGAGATGTGGTAGAAAAAATCATCCCTGCAACATCCGTTGTCTAAGAAAAGAGTTGTAAAAGAATTGCATATATGATAATATATACCTATATAAAACACTAAATAAAAAACTGATATAAAAGAGATTTCTCTATGGGAAATCTCTTTTTTTGTTGTCCAAAAGGAGGAAAAGACATGTTGGAGGTAAAGGAACTGTTAAGAAAAAGCTATGAAAAAATTATTATGCAGAAAATCAGAGAAAAAGGAGGACATGTAGAAAACTCGGAAGAAATCTGGGATAATCTGACTTATCTTGCGCAGGAGGTTCAGAAATTTGGTGAAACTCGGTTGTTTTTACCACTTCAGGTAAAAAAAATGCTGGCATACATTGTTGATCCGGATAATTACGTTGAGTATCAGGTAAATTCGGATGAAAACAGTTGTACGGTAGAAGCAAGATTGTATTGGACCGGTTCTTCCAATCCTTCTGGAGTAGGATTTGTGAAACGATATGTAAACCAGATTTTCCCGAATAACTCTATGTCACCGGAAGAGAGACTTTCAATCATGGAGTCTACAGTAAGAGGACTGGCACTGTCCCGTGCCATTACAGATGCCGGTATTGGAATGCATTTGTATGGCGATTGTTTTGACTTTAATGTGGAAGCTTTGGAAGAAGACGAAACAGAAAAGGAAATCAATAAGGAAGCAGAAAAAAAGGTTCCCAATATTCCTTCTGCAGAAGAAAAAAAAGTACAAAGACTTGCTGCGAAAGCTGCTAAAGAGAAGGCAGAACGAAAACAGCAGGAAGAAATGACGGAGGCTATGGATGCTGCTGTTGCAGTTCCTGTGGAAGTGCCCAAGGTTACTGCTGTTGCAGAAGATAATACGCTGCACGATGAGAAAGAACCTGAAAAGGATGAAGTTTATGTTTCTTCTATGAGTATAGAGGAGGCACGTAATGCGGTTGCTGATAAAGGCGCACTTGCGGGTAACACCTTAGGCATCATTTTCGATAAAAAGCCACTTAATCTGATTTGGCTTATAAACAATCATTCTGCTGTTTCGGATGCAGCAATGGTTCTTGTTGAAAGCGATGACGAGCTTAAAAAGAAACTTTAATTACTACTACCCTCTCTCATTTTAGAGAGAGGGTTATAAGGAGGACAAAATGGCATATAGTTGGAAACCGGAAGAGGTTCTTGCATTACTTGGAATACCTGTGAAAACCAGAGCGGAAATGTATATTCCCTGCCCCAAATGTCACGGAAAAAGATTTTCATTTAACGTAGTAAAGGGAATTGGTAAATGCTGGCAATGCACTTTTACTGCAGATAGCGCTTCTTACTATGCGGTTACACAAAATCTGTCGTTGAAAGAAGCCAGACTCGACATTGAACGCAGATTAGGAATTACTAAGGATGGGGAAAGAACCGCTCCGCCCAGGATTGTGTATAACACCCAACATCAGGAGGCAGATAAAGCAGATGATGCTGTGCTTGACAATACATACCGGGCTTTTCTTGCAGAATTACATTTGTCTGACAAAAACCGGAATATGCTTAGAGCACGGGGATTATCTGATGATGAAATCGAAGAATTAAACTACAAAACACTTCCCAGACGGGATGAAATAGACTTCTTTGCATTATGCCGGCGGCTGCAGTCAAATGGAAATATCTTAAAAGGTGTTCCTGGTTTTTTTAAAACGAAAACCGGAGACTATACATTCATACAGTTGACAAAAGGTATTATTATGCCGCTTGTTAATCGGAACAATCAGATCGTTGGTCTCCAGATAAGAAAAGATGATGATCTGCGGGTATTCATGGAAGAAAAAGGTGATTATGAGTCAAAATGTGGATGGTTTTCATCCAAAAACAGAGAAGGCGGATGTGCCGCCAATGCGAAGGTACACTACGCATGTGATTTCAAATTTGATGCCGGAAAAGGTCAATTTGTCCCTGTTATACCGGATGGAGGAGTAATGCTCACAGAAGGCATTATGAAGGCGGATATCACTCATTTTTGTCAGCCTAATATCCCGGTTATATCTGTTCCCGGAGTACAAGCCCTCAACTATCTCGAACAGGAACTCGTATGGCTTAAGGATAACGGTGTTCATACTGTGATGTTAGCCTATGACATGGATTATGAGACAAATAACCACGTAAAACTGGCTATGGATAAAACAAAAGAATTGATTACCAGTCACGGAATGAGATATAAACGAATTGAGTGGACATCTCACATTACTGTAGATGGCAAAGATGTTAATATCAACGGAATAGATGATTATTTGGTCTTTGCCAAATACAACATCTATCCTCATATTAAACACAAATAATAAATAGGAGGAAAAAGTATGGTGAAGGAACAGGATATGGTTATTACCATTGAAGCATTAAAAAGTAAGGTCGGAAAGTTAAAGACTAATGAGAAACAGATTGGAAAGGATACACTGCAGACTAAATATGCAGCGGCATATTCAAGGCTTAAGGAAGAGATAAATACTCTTGCTACCACTATTATCAATGAAAAACTGACACATATTTCTGTTCCTAAGGCAACGGCTACGGAGGATATTGTTTCATTTTTCAATGAATATAAGAAGGAGTTCATCAGAAACATTTATACAGCTTATGATGTGGATGCCCTGCTTACATCGTTAGAAAATATGAAATTCGATGCGATGAACAGATTTCATGCTTTCATTTCATTTGATGAAGATGAATTTGATGACTGATAAAAGACTCCGCTGTCGCAGCGGAGTTTCTTATTGCAAATATATAGTATATATG
>ERZ1023839.107-NODE-107-length-27688-cov-12.955126_pt1 | contig 27688 bp, 25 predicted proteins | sample MGYA00380383_ERZ1023839 | MGnify/ENA primary metagenome ERZ1023839 (study PRJEB33179, sample SAMN07449065) | human gut metagenome | biome: Human-gut; feature: Human associated habitat; material: Faeces | host: Homo sapiens | place: India:Kasaragod | collected... | reverse complement strand
TAAATACAGATGCTATTGAATTTATACATAAGAAATACAATAGGTTTAGACAAATAGTTCAGTTAATAAACCAAATGGAAACCTTTGCCAAAGATAATAATTTAACAGAAATAACAAAAGAAATTACGGAGCAGATTTTATGAATATAGAAAAATTAGCACGACATTTAAAAGAATTTACACTGAATGAAATAAATATGATTACCGAATGTGATTGTAAAATAGAACTTGAAACTCTTATTCAGAAAGGCTTTTTAATTTTAAAGAATGGTATATTTACATTTTCTGAAAAACGTAATTATGATTTTAAAATTTTTATTACTCCAAATTTAAATCAAGAAAAAATATACGTTGAAGATGCTATCAATTATTTTATGAAAAATTATGTTGAAAAACATTGCAAAAAGAAGACTTATCGCACATATAGAGGTCAATTTAAGTATGATATTTTACCCGTTTTTCAAAATAAACTTTTGAATGAAGTATCAAACCAAGATATTATAGATTTTTACCTTGTAGGAATTGACAGAGGATTAAAACCAAGAAAACTAAAAAATGATTTAGCCCTCTTAAATCAAATTATTCGATATTTTCAAAACCTTGGAATTATAAACAAAAGATGTGTCTTTCAAGTAAAACGCTTAACTGACAAAAATAATTTTGATATTAATAGAATAGTCTTTAACTAATCGTTTTGTGATTCTAAATATCTTGTTTCTGAGTTTATTAATTCAGCAAGTTCTTCTTCTGTTGGCAATACCGTTTTGTATTTACTTGCAAAAATTTGTTGGCTTTCTTGAAGAATAGAGTATTTGACCATTGTTTCAGATTTATCGGTACACATTATAATCCCGATAGTTGGATTATCATCTATTCCACGCTTTAATTTATCAAACATTCTGACATACATATCCATTTGTCCAATATCAGCATGAGATAATTTTGTTGTTTTTAAATCAATTACAACAAAGCACTTTAAAATGTAGTTGTAAAATACTAAATCGGCATAAAAATGTTCATTTTCTGTGCTTATTCTAAATTGTCTTGAAACAAACGAAAACCCTTTGCCTAATTCAAGCAAGAATTTTTGTAGATTTGTGATTAATGCCGATTCTAACGTGCATTCTTTACCTTCAATATTTTCTGGTAAATCTAAAAATTCTAACACATACGGATCTTTGACAAAATCTTTTGGATTAATAACAGCTGGCAAACACGTATTATCATTATTTTCTTGTGTTGATAAAAGTCTTTGATAATATCCACTTTTAATATTTCGCTCAAGTTGACGATATGACCAATTTTGTGCAGAGGCTTCTGTTAAATAATAATTTCTTTCTTTTGGATTATCTATCCTTAAAATTCTTGTAATATTTGACCACGATAAATTCGCTAGACACTGTCTGTCGAATTCAGGGTAAGTAACATAAAATTGACGCATATTCTTTAGGTTAGCTTCGGAAAAACCTTTTCCAAAGGTATTTGTCAAATATTTTGATAAATTTTCAATAAGTTTTGTTCCATATTCTGCACGAGATTTTCCAGCTTGTTCTTCTTCAACAATACGTTGACCGATTTTCCAATAAGTTTCAACCATAATTGAATTAACAACCTGATAAGTTTTTGCTCTTGCAACATTGAGTAATTCAGCTATATCTGTATAAACTTTTGAAACTTCATTTGTCATGAAAACCTCCGTGTTCCTTAATTTTAACATAAAGGTAGTTGATATGAAATTTTAAGTTGTTTTTTTAATTTTTTTGATTTATGTCCGTTTTTGACGTTGGAATTTATAAAATTAAATAATTTTATAATAAAAACTCTATTCACAATATTTTGGATAACTTTCAACAATATTTAAATAACTTTAATCATATTGGTAACATGCTATAGGTTTTACCTACCAATATGATTTCTAAATTATATTAATTTTCATTATTGTAATCTTATAATTTCTCTCTAATTTGAGCACTTATACTTTTACCTGCTTGTTTTTTAGATGTAGCCATTAAAAATAAACACTTTCCGTTACTAGATTTTTCCCACAATTGACCTATCATGTCTTTATTTTTAGAATCATCATTAGTAACTAAATGTTCACCTTTATATTCAATAACAAATATTCTTTCATCATTTAATAAAGCAATAAAATCTGGGTAGAAATTAGAATTAGCCATTGGCAGATAAAATGAATATGCATGTTTTTCAATATTACGTACCCAATATTTTACTTCTGGAAGAGTATCTAATATTCTTGCACATTCAACTTCTTCATTATTCATATCTCCTACTTGAGCGAAATAATGTTTATTAAAGGATGTTCCTCTATAAGCAACTGTAGGAACGTAATATTTACCTGCAAAATCTATATTATAGTTAAAGTTAGTTTGTAGCTTTGCCCCTGTACTAAATAATGTTTTTTGCATGCCTGTTTGTTCTGCTTTTTGTTTATATTCATTTATTTTATCTTTTATAGCATCTTTAAGAATAAACTTTGTTCTTAACAAATCATTCAGAGGTATTGCTCTTTCTAGACATAAATTTTCCAACAACTGTCTTATAAATGTAACTTGTACTTGTTGAGTAATTGAGTTATCAGGAATTTGTTGAGTAATCCATATTGCTAATTTTGGAATAGTCCAATCAGTATGAACTTCACCAAAATCTAAAGCCATTGTTTCTTGGATATATCTATCTTCTATATGATTACCATTTATATCTATTGAAATTGAAGAACCTGTACTTCTTATTCTAAATTCACCTTCTGAAAGAATTGCTGGATATTCTAGCAACCATCTTCCACTAGGGTCAATGAAATACTCATCATAATCCTTAGTCCAATCATCATCAATAAATAGTTGTAATTGAGGAACTTTAAAAGGCATTCTCTCTTGTGATGGATATTTCCTTTCATACACAATACGATTTCTTAGCTCTACTTTTAAATTTATTTCTACAGATTTTCGTTCTTGTTTCGGTGTCGCTTGAATTATTTTTTCTTCCAACTCTGGAGTTATTTCTGTATCTTCCTTTATAGAAACAACTTTTCCAATAGATGTCTCTTTAATTTCAATTTGAGTTTGTTCTTCTGGAGTAAAAAGCTCTAAATCAAAATCTGATACATTAATGGTGATAGGTTTCTTATCATCACATCCACCTAAAGTAATCGGTAACTTTCCTTGGATAGTATCGGGTATTTCGGTTTCTTCAAATCCCATTTCTACCAATCTGTCTTTAAGTTGAGCAACCCCTTCTTGCCAAGTTGTATTAGATACAAACGCATATGCTTTATTTAATTCTTCCTGTTCTCTTAATTTTGCATAAGGCATTCTTAGAACTCTACCTAATAATTGTTCAATATCTTTTGTAGAGTGTTTTTGAGCTACAGAACAAAATACATATGCAAAAGAACAGTCCCACCCTTCTTTTAAAGCTTCTACAGTAATAACATATTCTATCGTGCATTTCGGATTAAATATGTCTATTCCATCTAGCTCTCTTTGGTCTCCTGTTGCAATAGCTATCTTCTCTTCTTCAATATTTTCTTGTTCAATTAAATATTTTTTTATAACATCAACAGTAACTTCTTTATCTTTACTTTCTGCTTGAATCAAAAGTATAGGTCTAATATAATTACTATCTTTTTGTGCTATTTCTGCTAAACCTTTTCTTGCTATAATAGCTGCATTAAGAGACTGTTCCCAAGTTTGATGAACAGTTAAAATAATAGGTAGCTTTATCATTTCTTCAACTTTAAGTTCCATTGCACAAACGTGATGCAGTACATTTGAATTACTAGCTGGAGTTGCCGTATATTCAACAATACAAGACGGATTAACTCTTTGTAACATTTCATAAGCTAACTTTGTAGAATTGTTATGAGCTTCATCTGCAATAACTATTGGTCTATAGATATTGAGTAAATTTGCAAATGAATACTTAATTTTTCCTTTATCTTCACCATCTTCAATTCGTTCTAAGTTTTCAAATCTTTGTAAATTCGGTATTTTGCTAAAATGAGGTTCTAAGTTCTCATTATGTGCATAAATCCTTCTTGCATTTGTATCAGTTATTTTAAAAGTCTGAAAAGTTGATACAAATATACAACACTTACCTTCAATATCTTGTGCTCTTACATTGACATAATCTTCAATATCATATACTAAGACATTTCCACCAAAAGCTTTCTCTAAAACTTCTCTGTTCGGATGTCGTGGATTTTTCAACGTTTCAATAGTTTGAGTCTTAATTGTAGTCGTAGGACAAAACCATAGTACCATTGGAGTTTCTGTCTCAAGATATGTATGAGCCACTAAAGAAATAGAATTTACGGCAAGATAAGTTTTACCACCGCCAGTAGGTAATCTTAGACAAACATAAGGAACATTTTCTAAATTCTTAATCTTATTGTATGCACTCATTTCTTTGATTTCATGATATGCACCTTCAGCACCTTTAAATCTTACTTGATTCAAGTAAGTGCTTAAGGTATCTAATGTCTTTTTCTGGTATTCTTTAAGTTCAAACATAACTTATCCTCTGAATCTCTTTCTAATGTTTTTACTAATTCATATCCTAGTTTGGTAAGAACAGGTATTTCTATAGGTTCACCTAGTATCAATCCTATACTCAATAGTATTTCTAATGAATGTCTATATTCTTTTTTATCAAAAAGCATCGCCATTTCAAATAAATCATTTGCGTACCCTCTAAAATCCCTCTCCGCTTTTGTTGTTAATTTCTTGAAACAATGTTTAATCTTTATATAAACAGGTTTTGGGATGTTGATATACTTTCTTATATAAGAAAGTGTATCAAGGGCTGTTACCTGTAACGATTTAAAGATGAAGCGTGCTGTATTCTGATATTCTAACTCTTCTGAATACTTTTTCATTCTTCCATTATAAGCCATGAACGATACATATTGTGTTTGAGTTTTGTACATTTCTAACAATAATTTCGCTTCTTTACTTCCAATTTTAGATAAAATATCTGCGTAATATATACTTATAGGGTCATAATTTAAAGAAGAACTTACGAGTAATTTTGCCCATATTTCATACATATCTTCCTCATGTTCTATGGATAATTTATCGAACAAAGGCAATGCAATTTTAGGTGGTATAGCTTTAATTTCTAATCCATTATCTTTGATAATTTTTATTGCTTTCTCTAGAATTAAATAAGTCGTTTCTGCTCTATATCTTTCAAACATTGCGTTCCGCACAGAGGGTATAAGTAAACCTACAGATTTTTCTAATCCTTTAAAATCGACATTAAAATTTGCAAGAGTATTTTGACTAAAATTTCCACTTGCAATATTATTATCTGATAAAGTATCGCCTACATTTGTCTGATTAAACATTATTATAACCTTTTTACGAAATCCCCTATTCTAGGTTCATTGAATGGTAGAAGCTCAGGTTCTTCAACAATTTCTTCGCTTCCCATACTCCATGGCAATTTCCTAATAGTTTTTGATTTAGCTTTTTTAGTTTTACAAGAAGTTAAAGTCGCTATTGTATCCTGAGCATGTTCTACTTTGCCCATACCTACAACTATTTCAAGAGTTCCCAAAATTTCTTTAGTATCAGGGTCTACAATTTCATCTCCTAGTCTATAAATCAAAAACATATCACCCTTAGAAATTTTGTTTTTAGTTCCTTTGTTGATTACAATAGTATATTTATCAATAATTCGTGCGACTTTAGTAGGTTTTGATGTATTTTCTGCCATTATGCAAACTCCTCTCTACATTCAAGGTTTGGTATTGATGGTTTTATTATGATTTTACTTTTTGTTTCTTCCAACTTATCCATATCCCATTTGTCATTTATAAACTCATCGACAATTACTTGTATGTATCTTGTAGATGTAGTTATTGTTTCAATTGTCCCATATGCTATAAATTCTTCAATATCATCTTTATAATAAATAGCGACAGATGTTTGTGGGGCAAATAAGTCAGATTGCGTAAAAATAAGTCTATCTCTTTTAATGGTTTTTAATTTTGGTAAACTTGAATAATTGTTCATAACCATATGGACAGTCGTAATTAACAACTTTATAGTAAAAGCCAATGATAAGAATAAAATTATTATTATGGTTATAAAAACTTTTGAGCTTACATTGTACAGATTGTCTGAAGGATACCACGTAAGAATCAAAGAAATAATAGTTGGTACAACTATGACAAACCATTCCCATACATGCGTTAAACTATTTGTTAAAATATCTTTCCACATAATTTCTACCTTGCCTTTACATCATACGGAGTTTGCTTAAATACGATATTATTCGTTTTTAGCTTCTCTGAGTTCATTCTTGTAGCTTCACCATATATTATCTTCTTGCCTTCATATACTGGTAAGGAATCTAATACTTTCTGTGTTAAAACATTACCTCCATCTGGTTTCTTATCACCTAAAATCCCATTGAACAACAAATAATAAGCAACTCCATTATGAATTCCCAGTAATGGTGATTTCTCATAATTAGCTAATGGAGTCTTAGTTTCAGTAAACCATACATGGCTTGCTAAGGTCTTAAAATCAACTTGCTTATTGATATTACCATTTTCATCAAATATGGTTTCACCTAAATCATAGAAAGTGTAACCACCTCCACCATTCCAATTAATAGCTTTAGATATACCACCTTGTTCACCATCAATAACAGCTTTCATTCTCGGTACACAATGGGTTATAGCGTGTTCTCCCATTTCAATACCAATGTATCTTCTACCCATCTTCTGAGCAACTGCACAAGTTGTTCCTGAACCTAAGAAAGAATCTAGGACTAAATCTCCTTTATTTGTAGCTACGTGAATGACCCTCTGTATTAATCGTTCTGGTTTAGGAGTTGCAAAAACCGTATCCATATTAAATATTTTTACTTCTTTCTTAGCCTCATCGGTATGTCCAGTTTCATCATACACCCATAAATTAGTTACAACTTTACCAGACGTGTTCTTCAGATAGGTTTTCCTTGCAATACCACCTAATCCATTCTTAGTAAAGAAGAAACGAGGCCATTGACCTCTTTTATATATTGCTTGTGCTTTTCTCTTTGCTTCTTCAAGAGAGTCTGACAATACAATCCCTAACACTCCTTTTCTTATTTCATCAACTGAAATACCACATACATTAGCTCTCTCTTTGTCATCATCTAAGTCTTTTAATTCGTAATTACACCATTCATTCATTATTGCTAGCATTTCAGTCTGTTTTAATGGCCAACATGCATTTTTATATGGATAAATCATTTCACCAGTAATTGGATGTTGTATTGCATATACCATGCCTTGATGAGTAGATGCACTTGGGGCAAAGGCATCACTTGTTCTCCATAAATCTATATCATTGTCTGGATTCTTATACTTTGAATCCATTTTAGCAGTTCTTGGTAATTTATTCGGAGACCAACCAACATTTTTGCTATATACAAGAATTTGTTCAGCTTCACTACTTATACCTTTAGCGTCATTTCTTGGGGAATATGTACGTTGCCATGAAATGGCAGATACAAAATTCTTTCTTCCAAATACTTCATCACATATTACTTTTAAATATGCAGACTCCCTATCATCAATAGAAATCCATATAGAACCATCTTCTGATAACAAGTCTCTCAATAGTTCAAGTCTTGGGTATATCATAGATAACCATGTTGAATGTTCCAAATTATCGTCATAGTGTTCAAATGCTGAACCTGTATTATAAGGAGGGTCTATATAGATACACTTAACTTGACCTTTGTAGTATGGTAACAAAGCTTGCAATGCTTCAAGGTTATCACCTTTGATAATCATGTTTTCAGACTGCTCACCATAAGATAATTCATTATTAGCTTTCAATATTCTATATGGCAATCTCTTAGTAACATTAACAGCTTCACCTTTGTTCAACCATTCTAATATTGGCACTTATTGTATCTCCATTTTGTACCAACGAAGACACTCAATTCCTATTGAGTTTCGTTTTGAATGTATTTATAAGTAAGGCTTATCTTAGGTGCAAAATATTATTTTTATTTAAAAACACATAATGCATAATTCCTTTTAAATATGTTATTTTTGTGGTAGATTTTGAATAACGAAACTCAATAGGAAGGGTAGTTCCTTTTTTATAAGAAAAATTTTTTGTAACTATCATTAATTTCTTCCTGAAACAAACCAATATATCTTAGTGTTACTGCTGGTGTTGAATGATTAAATATTCTCTGCAATAGTGCAATATTATTGAATTGTTTGTAATGATGATAACCAAAAGTTTTGCGTAAAGAGTGAGTTCCAATATGAACATCTATGCCAACTTCTTTTGCAGCTTTTCTTAAAATTTTGTATGCCTGAACTCGGCTTAATCTATTATCTTTTTGTGATAAAAATAATGGTTCGTTAATGTTTCGGTTCTGAATAAATTCTTTTATATCTGATTGAATTTTCTCATTGATTGGAAACTGCTTGTACTTGTTTGTTTTCTGTTCTCTAAGTTCAATAAAAGTTTTATCTTTAACATCTTTAATATCAAGTGCAAGAATGTCTGAAACTCTTAAACCACTATTGATACCAAGATTGAATAACAATAAGTTTCGTTTATTAGTTGATAAAATTTTTTTCATTTGTGCAATTTTTTCTTTGTCTTTAATCGGATAAACTATATTCACGAAAACCTCCTTTGTAATACCAATAACGACATTACAACGAAAATACAGAAACATCAGAAAGAAACAATCTTCTCGACATAAAAAGATACTTTTTAACGAAGATAAATAAGACATTTTCTCTAATTACACATTTTTTTCTACATGAAATATACGTTAAGAAAACATTTCAAACTGTTATAAATATTTTTTTATATACCTATTCTATTAATTATAATTGCAAAACTATATATTATTTTAATGTTTAAAAATACTTTACGTTCCTATAACAAAAATTAAAAATCCTATAGATCTACAAATAGGTAATATTATGACAATATTACGAGTATAAGCATAACATGCTTATACTCGTAAACAAATTTAATAGACTTTTACAAGTATATTTATTTAGATATTGAATTTAATTTTTGTGAAGTTACTAATTCTGTATAAATTTCGTATGCCACATTTTGGAAATAATCAATATAGTTACTTTGTTCGTTTCGATTTAATACTGTTTTTATATTTTTACCTTCGTCATCTATTGTCATAGCCTTATATATAATAACTTTTAAGTCTGTTTGTTTAAAACTAATATCAATTTCTAAGATTAGGGGTAGACTCTTATGTTCCAATTTAAAACGCATACTTTGAAAGAAAAAACCTTTTTGCATACAATCTTCGACAAAACTTACTTTTCTAAGTCCTGCTCCGTTAAGAATTGCTGAACTGATGCCAACAACTGTATTTGAATCCAAAGAGCTTTCTTGATTGTCTATCGTTTCTTCATTTTCATCCGTCTTTTTACATAAAGACACACTCGTTATATCTCTAATAAACCATTCCTTATATTTATAATTACCAAATTTGTCAAAGAAATTTACTTTATTATCAGCGTTAAGACTTTCTAATCGAATTCTTGATAATTTAAAACTTGATTGTGAATCTGGATTATTCATCATTTTATCTATGAAATTTACAAAATTTTTTGAATCTGAAATGCCTTCGTGTTTTATATTTACTTTAAAATTTTCCTTTATTGGAGTTATAGAAATATCTAAATTGATTTCTTTATTTTCCAAAACTGACATTTTCCCTTTAACGGATTTATTATATGTGTATCTTAAGTCAATACCAATACTATCTTCTCTTTTATTTACGCATGATATTTTATATGGTGTATTTGGTATATTCTTTTGATTTATAAATTCATTTGCCAAGTCTTGAATATAACCATTGTCATTAATATCTTCTTTTGGCTTAATTATAAGTAATGTAGATTTTAGATTGTTTTGTTCAGTATCAATATGTTCTACAATCATCGTTGTAAATTCATATCCCCAAAAAAATCTATAAGTCATTTTTGCTAAATCAGTAGAAGATGCACAAACAGGCAAAATGCCTCTTTTTCTCAATAATAATTTTATATTTGTTGTATTAACGATTTTTTCCTCTACGACTTTTTTAAAATCTTTGCATGTTAAATAATTTTTTATTGTCATATACCACCTTTACAAACCATTATCCACAATAGATATTCGTGAATTTTTCATTGCTATGTATTTAATTTCGCCATCATTTTCTTTGTTTATATTATTTATGTATGTAGTATCTTCACTAGTTTCTGGATACCAGTATACATACATTTTATAATCTTTATTGTGTGATGCAAGTTGCATAGTTTCTATCATACTTTCTATATATGTAATAGCATCCTTAGATACTTTATCAAAACAAAAAATATTTTTTATTTCATAAGTAACAGTAACATTACCAGTTTTAATATCTTCTGAATGTTGAGTTATAATAAAATCTGAAAATAACAACTCCGGAATTAAACAATTAATTTTTGTCCACTTTGAATCAATAGAAGGATAAATAAATCCAAAATCTTTAATATCATTTTTTTTAATTTCATCTAACTTATCTAATAAAGAATACCATTTTTCAATCAATAAAGTATCGGCTAACAATAACATTGTAGCAATTTTCTTTCTCGGTACTACAACTTGTGATAAATTTTGTATTGCTCTTTCTTTATTATATTCATTGTCTGAAGAATTAAATAATAGTAATCCTGTTTTCAATGAACAGTCACCTATATACCCATTTATAACTTCAGAACAAGATGCACACTCAACAGTATTTAACAATTCTTCTATCCATAGATTTATTTTTGAAGGAATAAAATCTTCCCATTTATGATTTTTACATTCTACTATTACTGCTTCTTTTTGATTATTAAAAGGATTTGAATACTTAAATAACAAATCAATACCATGAGTTTGTTTTTCATTATTTTTACTATTTTTATGATTTTTATCATTGCATTTGATCTCAAGCTGTTTTGCTAACAGTTCCCAACCAAAATTTTTAAATAATTTTTCACTAAAGTCTTCTAGTTTATTACCTATTTTTTTATTATTTTCACCCATCAACACTCCTTACTATATAAAAATTTTTTTTAAAAAATCCAATTGATCATCGTCTATATCATCATATGCTTTGTAAAGAATAATATTCCCACCTTGATTCAATGTCATTGATAAAAAAGTATCACCAATATAATATTGAATACTAATTTTTTCAATTTTGTCTTTGTATTTTTTCAAAATGCCATACGAATCCCCATATGAATGTAAATCTGTGTAGAATTTACCAATTAAATCCTCTAGTAATGCAATATCCTTCAAGCATATTTTTGTGATTTTCATATTTTGTTTATTAATTTTTGCCAATACGTCATTTATAGCTATATTTATAGTTGATAATGTCATTCCTTTAATGATACTTGTAAATATGAATATTAATCGGTTGACGTTACTCTTATTGGCCCATACTAAGATTTTATTATTTGTTATTTCAAAAGGAATTGTATTCGCCTTAGGGATTATTTGATTTTCAAAACTTCGAGTTTCGATGTTATATATCTGTTGTTCAATATTTTGAATGTAAATGTATTTTCCTGAAAACTCGTTTTTACTTATTAAGTTCAATATAAAGTAATTTTCATTGCTTTCTTCATAATGGTTTAATTTATTATATATTTCAGATGCGGTTATATTTTTATCCTCAATATTTAAAATATTTAAACTTGTTGTAGTCATACTCCATATCCTTTGATATCATGTTACTACAAACATATAATTTTTGTACGTCACAATGAATATTTATTAATGTTTTAGGTTATTATGGCTAAGTGGTAAGTTTTGATTCCTCTAATGAACATACTTAGTTGCTTTACCTTCACCAATCATACTCAAAATTTCTAATTTTATCATTAACAATAAATCTCTTTTACTTGTTTCTCTTTCTGTTCAGAATATTCAGAGTCATTTTTTGTTATTTTTGTAATAGTGTATTAAAACCTTAACACAAGTGTTTTATAATTAGGATAAAAGAATTAAACTCAAATATAAAAAACTATATATTCGGTATTATTATGTCAAGTTGAGTATAAACATTATTAAAATTATTCTACATTTAAAATTAATATTTATCTCAAAGACACTTTAATCTTGTTTTAAAGGTTAAACTACACTCAATCTGAAATCGCAACCTAGACGGTCGCTCAGTCGACCTTCAGCCATCGGTAATTTATTTAAAAAAATTCCATAAAGGAGTCTTTTTATATTATAATTTATTACAGATTTTATCAAGAAAGGTATAAAATGAAAAAGAGAAAGCACTTAAATGCTCTTATATTATCTACTATAATAACTTTACTGCTACTGTATTGCGCAGTAAATAGATATTTCGAAAGATTTATTGAAAACTTTCCTGTTGTAGTTTTATCAATTCTTGTATTGATTATTTTGGCTATAATTGGAATTCAAATTAAAAATAGAGTAAAGGAATACAAGAAAAATCCTAAAGAAACAATAAAAGATATAAAAAGTAACTTAATTGGTACATTGTTCATTATTTTAGGCTTTATTTTATTTTTTGTTGTACCTTGTTTTTACATTATAAATAATAATTGATTGTAAAAAGCATTAAAATATCTTGCTTAGATGTTTTTTGTATTTATTATTTACATTAAAATGTAAATTACAATTCGCATACTGAGAGTAATTTATGTTATTATTATCAAATAGATTAAATTTAGGGCTTAAAATGGATAGAATTTTATTATTTATACCAATGTACAACTGCGCAAATCAGATAGCGAGAGTACTTTCATCACTAGATGAAAATGTACAAAAATATTTGACTGAAATTATTGTTGTAAATAATTTAAGCACTGACAACGGAGAAGAAGTTGTTTTAGATTTTATAAATTCTAACCCTACACTTCCCATTCATCTTCTTAGAAACCACGAAAACTATGGGTTAGGTGGTTCTCACAAAATTGCTTTTGATTATGCAATAAAAAATAATTTTGATTATATTATCGTTCTTCATGGTGATAATCAAGGGCATATTGAAGATTTAGTTCCTTATTTAGAAAACAAAGACTACAAGTTTTGCGATTGTCTTTTAGGTGCGAGATTTATGAAAGGTTCTAAGCTAGAAGGTTACTCGCTTTTCAGAACTTTTGGAAATATTGTCTATAACTTTTTATTCTCAATTGCAACTTTTAAACCTATTTACGACCTTGGGTCTGGCTTAAATATGTATTCTGTAAAAATATTTAAAAATAAATTTTATGAAAAATATTATGATAACCTAATGTTCAATTATTGTATGATTTTAGGGTCATTTTATTACAAGCACAAAACAAAATTCTTCCCAATTCGCTGGAGCGAAGATGACCAAGTTTCTAACGTAAAATTAGTTAGCCAAGCATACAAGGTTTTAGCGTTACTTTTCACTTTTGTCATAAACAGAAAAATGTTTTTGAATAATGATTACAGAACTAACAAAAATTACACATATCAAGCAGAGGTTATAAAATAATGTTTAAAGATTTCAGTTTTATTGTTGATATAGACGGGACAATTTGCCCAATTAAAGGCAAAGAAGAAAAATATGAAGATATTGTTCCTTACAAAAATGTCGTAGAAAAGTTAAAATATTACCATAACAACGATGCAAGAATCATTTTATTCACATCAAGAAATATGAATTCCTACAACGGAAATATTGGTTTAATCAATAAAAATACTGCAAAAATTTTGTTAAACTGGCTTGAAAAATGGGAAATTCCCTATGACGAAATAATTTACGGCAAGCCATGGCCAGGACATAAAGGATTTTACGTCGACGACAGAAGCGTTCGTCCTGATGAATTTTTAAAATATTCGGTAGAAGAATTAAACGAGATTTGCAACAAAAGCAAGGAAGCCTCAAAGTAATGAAGAAAGTTAATGTCATAATAACAATGGGCGGAATCGGCTCACGCTTTGCAAAAGTTGGCTACAATTTGCCTAAATATATGATAGAAGCAAAAGGAAAGACTTTGTTTGAATGGTCTTTAGACAGTTTACGTGGATATTTTAGCAATGTAGATAAATTTGTTTTTGTTGTTAGAAAGGAAAATAACGCAAAAAAATTTATTGAAACTCATTGCAAAAATTATAATATCACACCTGAAATTATAGAACTTGATTACGTTACAGACGGACAAGCAACAAGTGCAAAAATCGGAATTGAAAAATGCAATTTAAAAGAGGGTGTTTTAGTTTACAACATAGACACTTACGTAGAACCTTTTCAAATGAAATCAGAAGATTTACAAGGTGATGGTTCAATTCCTTGCTTTAAGGCTGAAGGCAACCATTGGAGTTTTGTGAAAACCGACAATTTAGGTAATGTTATTGAAGTTCAAGAAAAAAATAGAATTTCTGACCATTGCTCGCTTGGAGCTTACTATTTTTCGTCAGGAGAGCTTTATTTAAAAATTTATAAAGAATTTTATTGTGAAAAAAATCTTTCAAATTTGAAAGAAAAATATATTGCACCAATGTATAATTATATGATAAAACAGGGTTATAAATTATCTATGAGTCTTGTTGATGCAGAAAAAGTTCACGTTTTAGGAACACCAGAAGAATTAGAAACCTTCATTTCGGAAAAATAAAATGAACGAAAAAAAAATCGGAGATTTAATCAATACAATTTTATTTAGTTCGCTCATAGTTAGCTTAATAATGACAATATTATTGCCATTTATTAGTTTTTCAAAGCAAATTTATCTAGATTTTATTTATGGAATTTCGCTTTATAATACAAACAAATCTCTATTACTAGTGGTTAACAAATCTGTTTTTCTTGTTGGAATAATAGTTACACTATTGTTTGGAATAAAAATCAACAATACTCCCCATAAAGATAATCCGCCAAAACTACCTTACATATATTATTTTTTAATTGGTTTAGTTCTCACGACAGTAATATTTTCGACAGTTATTTCTACAAAACTAATTACAGCTTTGTTTTTTTATATTGTTGTCTATTCTTTATGGCAAAATTATGCAAATAAATTGATGTTATTGGGCTTTTTTTCTTATTATACAACTACTGCAATCGTTGCATTAATAACATTTTTAGTTCCAATTTGTCCAGCTTATGAGATATTTTATAAATTTGGTGATGATGTAAATCAAATATTTTTACTTATTTTATCAATGATTCTCACTTTGGGAATAATTTGTCTATGGAAAAAATTTGGCGAAAAATTTTTAAACAAAACCATTCTCATTTTACAAATATTTTTACCTCTGAATTTATTAATTTACTTTAAAGATACATACGAATATGGCGCAAAAGTAATAAAATTACCTTACCCAGCGCTGTTTTATATCGTTATTAGTTTTGTAATTTTATTTGCATTTTATAATGCATTTTGTTTTATAAAAAAACAATTTTTAGAAAAAAATTTAAACATAAAAACTCTAATTTCATTAAGTTCTGTGCTTGTAATTTTTGCAATAAATTCTTTTACAAGTCCTGCTCAAATTATTCCGTCAGATTTGTTTCATCATGGCGAACAAATTGTAGAATTTCAACAAGTTTTTGGACAAAATCTAACATTATACAAAGATTTTACGCCAAGTTCTGGCAACTACTCTTTATTGACAGGCACTGTTTTAAAACTTATGGGCGACAATACAACTATTTATCCAGTAGCTTATTCATTAATTTTATTTTGCTTTGCTATTCTTGTTGGTGTTTTATCATATACACTTGCAGGAAGCCCCATTTCACTACTTTTAGGGGCTTCTACTGGATTATTTATCTATAATCGTGGTTATTTAATTCTACCAATTTTATTAATTTTAACTTTACCAAAACTAATTAACAATCGAGATTTATGGTTAAAAATATGGATATTATTAATTATAATTGGAGGTTTTTACTATCCTATTTACGGTGCATCTATGTTTTTTGCAACATTACCATTTGGATTTGTTCAATTTAAGGAATTTTTAAAAACAAATTATCAAAAAAACTTCAAATTTTATTTTAGCTGGATTGTTATGTTCTTGGTTGTTGCGGTAATGTTACCTATCTTTTTAAACATGGCAAAACACATTTTGTTATTAGCTAATCAAAGCATGTTAGCTGACGGCGCTACAATACTAAATCCCCGACAATTTATGTCAAAAGAATATTTAACATTCTTACCAGTAGGCATAAGGTTCGTATTTTATATTTTAAGCAAAATTTTTATCCCTACAATTTCTGTAATTCTTCCTTTTACAGTTTTAGGAACAATTTGGATTAACAATAAAAACAATGTTTTTTATAAATCACCTTTATTTTTAGTTTTGTCATCTTCAATAATTTTTCAAATTGTAGCCTTTTCATATACACTAATTGCAGCAGATGAAAGCACAATTATTTCAAGGACAGCAATTGTTGTCGTTCCAATTCTGCAGTATTTAACTCTAGGTCTTTACATTTTTGGAAAAGACTATTTAAAGGAAAGGACAAAAAAACAACTAGTAATCTTAACGCTAATTCTTGCTTCTGTCATAATGTTTAGCACTATTTTTTCAAATTGGTTTAGTTGTGATATAAAACACAAAATCGGTGGACTTCAAAATGACTCTTGTAAACTTAGCGCAAGTTTCAAATACCTAAATAATGATTATATATTTGTTGATGGTAAAAAATTAAACATTAAAAAACTTGGCAAAGGGTTTATGAAATGCGAAAACTTTGAAAAATTAAAAGAATATAATAACTTTATACAAACTCACAAAATGCAAAACGCAACCTTTATGAATTTGCCAAGAATGTTTTACTACATTCTTGATGTAAAAAGTTGTTATAATGATTTAACTTATTTATTTCAAACTAAAAAAGCTCAAGATAATTACATAAAATATTTAAACAAAGTTTCAGAAAAACCTATCATTGCGGATTTTGAGTATCTTGGGAATTATGAAATTTTAAAATGGATTGAAGATAATAACTACATAAAATTAAAAAACGGTTGGTTTGTTTACGTCAATGATTTAGAAAAATATCATTTAAACAACAGCGATATAGAAAAAAAATCTGACCTTTTTGATGATGAAATTAATTTTGATATTAGCTGTAATTCTTTTGGTAAATCTATCAAGACACTTGAAAAAGCCTTCGATAGAACTCTTTCCATGCCTGTTGACGATGTTATTTATGACAAAAACAGTTTGAAAATAAACTTTAAAGATAAAATAAATGGCAAAGAGTTTGATTATTTGTATCTAAAAATAAATATCAATGAAGATTTAAACAAAAAATTTTTTGGAAGTTTTGACAACAGACTTCTAACACTTTATAAAAATAATCAAGAACTTTCAAAATATACCCTAAATATTTATTGGGATAACAAGAAAAATCAACCAATAGTAACAGTTTTAGGAAATGGTGAATTACTTATTCCTCTTGGTTATAATTCTAGTTGGCGAAACAATTTTCATAAAAATTTATTAATAGAAATTAAGAATATGCCTAATTTAAAAATCGAAAAAATAGAATTTTTTGGCAGATAAATCCGCTCAATATATAAACTTTATGTTTATTGTATAATTTTTTTATAATAACTTAGAAATAAAGAGGTTTTCATGGAAAAATTTTATTTAACAACTGCAATTGATTACGTAAACGGTGCACCTCACATTGGACACGCTTACGAAAAAATATTAACAGATATCATCGCAAGACACTTCAAAAAAAGATGTGACGATGTATATTTCTTGTCTGGCACTGATGAACATGGTATCAAAATTCAAAAAACATCAGCTTCTCAAGGAATTACGCCAAAAGAACTTTGCGACGCTAACGCTCAAAAATTCCAAGATTGTTGGAAAGCTCTAGGAATTGATTATAATCAATTCATCAGAACAACTGATAAACAACACGAAAAAATAGTTCAAAAAATCTTTAAAAAACTTGTAGAAAAAGGTGATATTTATAAACATTCTTACAAAGGTTTGTATTGTAGTGGGTGCGAATGTTTCTTGAGCGAAAAAGACCTTACAGAAGATGGTCTTTGTCCTGATCACATGAAAAAACCTGAAGAAGTTTCAGAAGAAAATTATTTCTTTAAACTTTCAAAATACAAAGATGCAATCATCAAACATATTAAAGAAAATCCAGATTTCATCGTTCCAAGTTTCAGAGCAAATGAAGTTTTGAATCAATTACAAGACATTCAAGATATATCTGTATCTCGTTCTATTTCAAATGTAACTTGGGGCGTTCCAGTTCTTGATGACCCAGAACAAGTTATCTATGTATGGATTGATGCACTTTCAAACTATATTACAGCCTTAGGTTACAATCCAGATGGCGAAAGTGATGAAAAATTTAACAAATATTGGCCTGCAGATCTTCACGTAATCGGTAAAGATATTCTTAAATTCCACAGTATCTATTGGTTAGGAATTTTAATGGCTCTTGATTTACCATTACCAAAACAGCTTTTGGCACACGGCTGGATTACAATTGATGAAACAAAAATGTCAAAATCTTTAGGCAATGTAATTGCTCCACAGGACATTTTGAAAAACTTTGAACTTGAAACTCCAGACGCACTTCGTTACTACATGGCAACATCTGCTCCTTGTGGAAAAGACGGCAATTACTCTGATGATGATTTCAAAGAAAAAGTTAATGCACACCTTGCAAATTCAATGGGTAACTTGTTAAATAGAACTCTTTCAATGCTTGTTAAATACTTTGACGGCGAAGTTAAACCAGAATTTAAGACTGATGCAAGTATTTTAAATACAGCTAAAAACACTATTGATATTGTAAAAAATCATTTTGATAATTATGAAGTTGCAGAAGCAGGAAACGCTATTATCTCACTTGTTGACGTAACTAATAAATATGTTACAGACAATGCGCCATGGACTTTAGCAAAAGAAGAAAAAATGCTTGAATGTGGTCAAGTTTTGACAACAGTTCTTGATATTATGTGCGTAATTGCATCATTAATTGAACCATTCTGCCCTAATATCGCAAAAGAAATGGCAAAACAATTATCGTTTGATTTATCTATAAAATATGATGATTTAACTGTTGATAACATCAAAGTTGGTAAATTAATAGCAAAAGAAGATATCCACCCTGTATTTTTACGTATGGATTCTGAACTTGCCGACAAATCATCTAAGAAAAAATAATTTATGGACATCAAAGAACTAAAAAGTAGAATAGCTAAAAACAAGGAGTGTCTTTGACTTAGAAAATTCTAAACAAGAACTTTCTAAACTTGAAACAAAGTTACAATCTCCAGAAGTTTGGGCTGACCAAAAACTTGCAAGCGAATTAGGTCAAAAAACACGAGAAATAAAAGAAAATATCTCTCGTATTGAACATTGGGAAGAAATTATTTCTGATGCGGAAATTGCATACGAAATGCAAGATGAGGATTTAATAAATGAAGCTAATTCAAATTTAAAAGATTTAGAAAAAGAATTAGACAAATTCGATGTTCAATTAATGCTTTCTGGCGAATACGACAGTGCTGATGCAATGCTTACCGTAAACGCAGGTGCTGGCGGTACTGACGCTCAAGATTGGGCTGAAATGTTACTTAGAATGTACACTCGTTGGGCTGAAAAAAAAGGATGGAAAGTCACTTTACTTGATAAGTCTGAAGGTGATGAAGCTGGCATAAAATCTGCAACTATAAAAATTACGGGTAAATTTGCTTTCGGTTATGCAAAAGCTGAACGTGGAGTTCATAGATTAGTTAGAATTTCACCATTCAATGCAAATGGCAAACGACAAACAAGTTTTGCTAGTTGCGAAGTCTCACCAATTATTGAAGATTACGAAAAAGAAATTATAATTCCGCCTGAAGATATTGAATTAGACACTATGCGCTCAGGTGGTGCAGGCGGTCAAAATGTAAATAAAGTTGAAACTGCTGTTAGAATTTTGCATAAACCGACAGGAATTGTAATTAAATGTCAGCAAGAGCGTTCTCAACTTCAAAATAGAACTATTGCAATGCAAATGCTTGCAGCAAAATTACTTGCAATTCGACAAGCTGAACATGAAAAGAAACTTGCAGAATTAAAAGGTCAAAATTTTGATATAAACTTTGGATCTCAAATTCGCTCATACGTATTTCACCCATACAAAATGGTTAAAGACCACCGAACAGGTTATGAAGTAGGAAATGTCGATGCAGTAATGGACGGCGATATTGACGGATTTATTGAAGCATATTTAAAACAATAAAAAAGTCGGTCGGTTATGACATAACCGACCGACTTTCAAAAAAAATTATTTTCTAACTTTATTTTCTTCACCCTTCATAAGACGTTTAATATTTTCTCTATGAAGATAAATAATGTATAATGCACCTATTGCACAGTATACAACGTATGCGATTGGTTGATGGAAAAAATACATTAAAACAGGAGCACAAGCTACTGCAATAATTGAACCTAATGAAACATATTTAGAAGTATAAGTAATTGCACCCCAAATAGCAGCAATAATCAAACCTACTTGCCAATTTAAAGCCAAAATTGTACCAACACCTGTTGCAACAGATTTTCCGCCCTTAAATGCCAAATAAATAGGTTTGCTATGACCGATAATTACGGCAACTGCAGCAACTACTGCAGGAATACCTAATTCAGCTTTAAAGTGAGCAAATAATACTGCTAAAATTACAGGAACAGCACCCTTTAAAGCATCTAATAGCATTACGATAAAGAAATATGGAGTTCCCAAAACTCTTTTTACATTTGTTGCACCTGTTGAGCCTGAGCCTACCTCTCTAATATCTTTGCCTGTTTTAAGTTTTACAATAATGTAACCTGTTGGGATAGAACCGATTAAATATGAAATAACAAAAACGATTCCTAACATATAAAACCAAGTTACAAATTCTTTTAAAATTCCAACTATATTCATAAATTTCTCCTTTTTGTCGATTATAAAATATTATCTTAAAATTATCAAATAGTTAATATCTGGCTTTACGTCTTTATTTTTAGGCATTTTTTTCCATAGTTTCATGTGAATTGTTGCAGGATATGCCATTGTTGTAAACTTCAATTCATTTTGTAGGGGAGAACCATTGTTACAACCACCTTGAACACCACAAGCATTACCTAAATGAATAAAATCTTTGAATGCATAAACATTTGTCGAAATATTTTCTTTTTGAGTAAATACAATATTTTTCAAAATGTCTGCATAAGCAAATTTGAACCCTAAATCACGAGCATTTAAACCTTTTAATAAATACGTATGCCCCAAATTACCCTTGTATGCAGAAACTTCAAAAATAACCTTGATTGTATTTTCGTCTTTTGAATAATTAATTTTTATTGGAATTAAATAATCAACGGGCGAACAATCTTTTTTCTCTTTGTCATCAAAACTTAATCTATCTAACCCAACAAGCATTGTTGGATTATTAATATAACGACTTTCTTCTGACAAACCAATATTTGCTTTTGCGCCACGTCCTGTACAAGTTAGAGCCTCAATACTTAGCCAAGGTTTTTTATCAACAATTTGTCCAAAAACTTCCTCTGTTGGAGTGTAATTTCTGTTTTTAAAAATTGTTTTTTCAACATAAGTTTTTCTTAATTGATAAATTTCACTTCTTTTTTTATAGTTCAAATCTGTCATTGGATTTATTGGTACACTTCCTGTAACCCAATATTCATCAGCTTCTTCTTTATTAAATTTTTCAAATGGGCTATTTGATTCTTCTTTTTTGAACTCATTTTCTGGATATTCTAATTGAATATCAACATCATCAATTGTGTCATCTTCATCTTCAAGTTCTTCTTGCCATGGTTTCTGAGAAGACAACTTTAAAGCACCTTTCTTTTGAATATTGTCAAAAAGGTTCGGATTAATCATAAAGTACAAAATCAATCCGACAACCGCTACAAATATAATTAAAAAGTTTTTAAATTGGTGGTTATTCGAATTCATTTTATTCTCTCTATTTTAGTTCAAATTAGGCAATATCCCAACGTCCACAAGTACCGCCCCAACGTGCAATAATATTACCTTGAATATCTTTTATGTTTTCATAGTGAGGGTGGTTGTGTTCGTCCATACCCTCAACAATTGTAATAACTTCACATTGGTTTGAACAACCGTTACAATCACAAGTGATTGAAGCAAAGTGCATATCACCAACTTCCCAACCTCTGAATGTTGTTGGTTTTTCGGTGTATTGGTGATTTTCCATTGCCAATAATGCAGCGCCAATAGCACCCATTGTTTGGTGGTTTTCTGGAACGACAATTTTTGTTTTTAATTCTTCTTCAAATGCTTTAACCATACCTTTGTTAGTTGCAACACCACCTTGGAATGAAATTGTTGGTAATAAATCTTTTCCTAAAGCTAAGTTTGCAAGATAGTTTCTAACTAATGCTTGGCAAAGACCATACAATAAATCTTCAACAGGATATCCTAATTGCTGTTTGTGAATTAAATCACTTTCTGCAAAAACACCACAACGCCCTGCGATGCGAGCAGGATTTGTAGATTTTAATGCAGTATCACCAAATTCTTCAATTGGAACATTCAAACGTTGAGCTTGGTGATCTAAAAAACTTCCTGTACCGGCTGCACAAACTGTATTCATCGCAAAATCTGTAACAATACCATCTCTCAAGATAATAATCTTACTGTCTTGACCGCCAATTTCCAGAATTGTTTGAACACCAGGAATATTAACACTTGCAGCTACTGCGTGAGCTGTAATTTCATTTTTAATAATATCAGCACCAACTAATGCACCTGCTAAATTACGACCTGAACCAGTTGTACCAACACCTTTCACATCATATTCTTGTGTTGCTTGAGCTTTCAAATGTTTTAAGCCTTCTTGAACTGCCATAACTGGTTTACCAGCCGTTCTTAACATATAACTATCAACGTATTTACCATTTTCATCAACCAAAGCTAACTTAGTTGTAACTGAACCTACGTCTATACCTAAATATACTGTCAATGCCATATTTATACTTCCTTTTCTTTTTATAATTAAATACTAGCACAAACAAATGTAACAAATTGTAAATATACCTAAAAGCATGTATAAAGTTTATTTTCAGCCTTGCCGTTATAAGAAGTACGTAGGCAATAATGAAAGTGTGACATTATGGTTCAAGGGATAAATTGGAATAGTTATTCAGCAAATCAAATTTTGGAAATGAAACAAAAAGGTGTTCAAGTTCCAGATGATGTGCTTAAAAAAGCTGAAAGTTCTATTTCTGAAAAAGATACAAAAGAAATTACGTCAGAATCAAATGACGAAAAAAACGTTGAATATGATGTTACTGATGATACTCAAAATATTGATAGCTCTGAATATAAGTCAAAAATTCAAGATGTTGCAGATTTTAAAAAGCAACTTGAAGAAGAAGGCGCTAGCTTAAAATCAATGGTAAAACAATTTACTACAAAAGCAAACGAAAATACTACAATGTTAACTGCATCATTAGAAGAACTTAGTATGTTTACGGATTTCATTGCAGAAAAACAAGATATTGCGACAGAAACTCAAACGCAAGCTGAAAAAGAACAAGCTGAAGTGCAAGCTACAGCAGAAAAAATAACTCAAGAAATTGAAAAGAAACAAGACGAAATTGAAACAATTAATGATAAAGTAGATTCAGGAGAGGCTACAGAAGAAGACAAAACAAAAGCTAAAAATTTACAAGGTGAAATTCAAACCATAGCTGACAATGGAAACGCAACAATTACAGCAAAAGAAGCCGTTGTTGCAGACTTAAATACAGAAACAGCAACCACAATGAGCGATTTAGAAGCACTTACAAAACTTGTAAATGAAGATACAACTGATGCTAAAAAGGGTGTAGATTTCGCAAAAGAAACTCATGACTTGTCTAATAAATTATACAAAAAAGGTTCAAAAGCGGGTAAAATCGGCACAATAGCAGGTAGCGTTGTTGGTGGTGCTGTCGGTGGTTTTAGCATGTCAAAAGTAAAAATTGTACATAATGACGTTGGTTTAACAAACACAACAGCGAAATCAAACATCGGACTTAACATTGGCGGTGGCATATCTGGAGCTAGTATAATGGGTAGCTTGGGTTCACTATTTGGCTCTAAAAATAGAAAAATTGGCCAAGCGGGCATGGATGCAGCAAATAAATTAAATCAAGTTGCAACAAACCAAATAAATACAGCTCAAGTTATTGCTAACAACAATGATATTGCAATTAACGCAACAACTGACGCAGATTCTGCTGTTACTGATTTGTCAGGCATAATAAAAGATGCTGAAAATACGGATATAAAAACAGAACCAGAACCAACTGATAAAACTTTAGATGTTACTAACGAAGATAATAAAACAACAGAAACTCCTGTAGCAAAAGGTGAAACAGAAGTTGAAGATGAAAACAAAAAGAAAAAAGAAGCATAATTGACTTTGAATAAAAATAGGAATAACAAACAGGCAGTTTGCAAAATGCAAACTGCCTGTTTGTTTAAATTCTTCTTCTTCGCACTTTTAACTCCACATCGGCTTACGCATTTTTTGTTCCTGTGGTACTCGAACATTCGTCCTGCGTTCCTACGTCACAGATATTATGTTGCGTGTCTTGTTTGTCTTTGCCGTCGCAAAGCCAATACCGACACTCCACATCGGCTTACGCATTTATTTCGCAATAACAAACGCAATTGCCTTAGTTTTATCGTGAGAAATACTCAATTTGAAACGAAGATTTTTTGATATCTTTTTCAAAAGTCTAAGTTTTGGACAACCATTTTTATCGTGATAAGTTTCAATATCAGTTAAATAAACACCCGTAACACCATATTGTTGAAGAGCCTTAATGCAAGCCTCTTTTGCACAAAACTTGCCAGCAAAATGTTGAGAAGGTTTTGCTTGAGCCAAACAATACTCTTGTTCACCATGTGTAAAAATCTTGTCTAAAAGTTGTTTTGAACGATATTCAAATCTGTTGCTATCTTCAATATCTACACCAATTTGCATAAATTTTACCTCATTTTTAATATTATATATTCTAATTTATTTTATCATGGTAAAATAAATTTATACAGTAATTATGAAGGGAAAAATATGAATAAAGAATACTTTCCACAAGAAATAGAAAAAAAATGGCAAAAGTATTGGGAAGAAAATCATACTTTCCATACGCCAAACGACAGTGACAAGCCTAAATATTACGCATTGTCAATGTTCCCATATCCAAGCGGAAAACTTCACATGGGACACGTTAGAAACTATACAATTACTGACGTAATTGCTCGTTTCAAAAAAATGCAGGGGTTCAATGTTCTTCATCCAATGGGTTGGGATAGCTTTGGTTTACCTGCTGAAAACGCAGCGATGAAACATGGCGCTAATCCTGAAACTTGGACAGACGAAAATATTGCATATATGACAAAACAACTTAAAATGTTGGGTCTTTCTTATGATTGGGATAGAGAAGTTACAACTTGCAAACCTGATTACTACAAATGGACTCAATGGTTGTTCTTACAGTTATATAAAAAAGGGTTAGCATACAAAAAAGAAGCTGCCGTAAATTGGTGTGAAAGTTGCGGTACTGTTCTTGCGAACGAACAAGTTATCGACGGCAAATGCTGGCGTTGTGATAGCGTTGTAGAAAAGAAATATTTATCTCAATGGTTCTTAAAAATAACAGATTACGCAGATAGACTTCTTAAAGACCTTGATAAACTTGAAGGTTGGGGCGATAACGTAAAAACAATGCAAGCAAATTGGATTGGAAAATCTCAAGGTGCAATCTTGAAATTCAAAGTTGCCGAAAAAGATATGGAAATTCCTGTTTACACAACTCGTCCAGATACAGCATTTGGTATAACATACCTTGTTGTTGCGCCCGAATATAAAGATATTGAAGCGCTTACAACTGAAGAAAACAAACAAGCAGTTGAAGAATACAGAGCAAATGCTCGCAAATTAACAGAAATCGAAAGACTTTCTACTGATAGAATTAAAACAGGTGTACCTTTAGGAACTCACGCAATCAATCCATTTACAGGTGAAAAATTCCCTCTATGGACTGCTGATTATGCATTGGTAGAATACGGTACAGGGGCTGTAATGGCTGTACCTACTCACGATGAACGTGACTTCGCTTTCGCTAAAAAATACAACTTACCAATGAAGGTTGTTATTTCACCAAAAGACAAAGAATTGAATGTTGAAGAAATGACAAACGCTTACACAGAAGAAGGTGTAATGGTAAACTCTGGCGAATTCAACGGAATGAAAAATATTGATGCAAAAAAAGCAATTACACAATTTGCAGTTGATAATGGTTTTGGCGAATTTAAAACTCAATTCAGATTAAGAGACTGGCTAGTTTCTCGTCAAAGATATTGGGGCGCTCCAATTCCTATTGTATACTGTGACAAATGTGGTATCCAGCCTATTCCTGAAGATCAACTACCTGTATTATTACCGAAAGATGTTGATTTTTCTGTTGTAGGTAAATCACCAATTACAACATCTAAAACATTTAAAGACACTGTTTGCCCTGTATGTGGCGGACATGCGGTTAGAGAAACTGATACAATGGATACGTTTATGTGTTCAAGTTGGTACTACTTACGTTATTCAGATGCTAGAAATTCTGAAAAATGCTTTGATAAAGAATTAGTTGATAAATGGCTACCTGTTGACCAATATGTCGGTGGTATTGAACATGCCATTCTTCACTTGTTATATTCAAGATTTTTCACAAAAGCATTACACGATTTAGGTCTTGTAGGTTTTGATGAACCATTCAAAAACTTGTTGACTCAAGGTATGGTTCTTAAAGACGGTTCAAAAATGTCTAAATCTAAAGGCAACACAGTAGATCCAGATGAAATCTTTAAAAATTATGGAGCTGATACAGCAAGAACCTTTATTCTTTCTGATTCACCTCCTGCAAGAGACTTCGATTGGTCAGACGCAGGCGTTGAAGGCTGTTACAAATTCTTAAACAGAGTTTGGAGACTTGTTTCAACAAACCAAGAAAAAATTACCTTTAATTACAAAGTTCCAGAAACTCGTACAAAAGCTAATGATGATTTAGTTCGTATGGTTCATATCTCAATTAAGGGTATTACTAACGACATCTCAAATGACTTCCAATTCAACACCGTAATTTCTAAATATAGAGAATTGGCAAATTACATTTCTGATTGGACTAACAAAGCTCAATGGAACGATGAAGACAAAAATGTATTCAGTTTTGCAATTTTAACATTAATGAAATTAATGTCACCTGTTGCAGTTCACATGACTGAAGAAGTTTGGACTTCATTAGGTGCAAAAACTTCAATTCATGACGAAAAATGGTGCGAATATGATGAAAACCTTGCAAAAGCAAGTTCAATCACATTAGTTGTCCAAATCAACGGTAAAGTTCGTGATAAAATAGAAGTTGACGAAGCCTTAGACCAAGAGGAATTAAAGAAAATAGCTCTTGAAAGTCAAAAGGTTAAAGATGCAACAGAAGGCAAACAAGTTGTCAAAGTCATCGTTGTACCTAAAAAGCTAGTTAATATTGTGGTTAAATAATGATGCATAAGCTGATGTAGAGTCGGCAGAGCATTGACGCAACATATAAGAAGCGCCGAAGTTTTCAACTTCGGCGCTTCTTATATATAAT
>ERZ1023839.105-NODE-105-length-27701-cov-14.999277_pt1 | contig 27701 bp, 28 predicted proteins | sample MGYA00380383_ERZ1023839 | MGnify/ENA primary metagenome ERZ1023839 (study PRJEB33179, sample SAMN07449065) | human gut metagenome | biome: Human-gut; feature: Human associated habitat; material: Faeces | host: Homo sapiens | place: India:Kasaragod | collected... | reverse complement strand
TTTAAAATACTTCTTTCTTCATTCATCACTTCATCTGTTAAAAAATCTTTTACAACTTCATCCATCTTTCTAATAACCTCACTTTCTTTTACTAACTTTCTTCTTTCACCTTCTGTTTTAGCTTTTAGAAAATGTAAAATATTTAAAAAATCTTTATCACTTATGCCTTCATTATAATTAAGTTTATCAAGTAAATCAAGTCGTATATAGTAGATTTGAATGTCATCGGTTAAAGGATATCCTTGCTCTTCTAATCGATACCTTTGAATAATTTTGTCTTGTAATAGATTAGCTTCGACATGATCGACAAGATTAATTTGAATAAATGGATTCATAGTTTGATATTTATGACCTTTCTTTAACTGCGAAGAATAACCTCTTAAAATATATAAATTTGATTTCTTAAGACTTTCTAAACTAAAAGAAGTATAAGCTTCGACATTAATAAGTGTTTTCTCATCTTTAAGTAATACCGTTAAATCTGTTCGACTGTTTTTAGTATCATACATAATTTTAGAAACAGGTCGTTCAAAGGTGATTTCTGATAACTTTCCTTGCAATGAAAAAGGTTCTTTTTGTAAAACATTTTCTAAAATGATTTCGAGTGGTCTTGTATATTTTTCACTTCCTAAAATATACTTGCACCACATATCTTCTAATAACATGGTTGTCACCTCCAATCTAAGAAAGTAATTTTACTTTCTACTTATATATACAAGAAAAATTTTCGATTTCCTTTTTTTTATGATAAAAATCGTTCGTCAAAATTCAACAAAAAAAATAGTCTCATTTTCAGAAACTATTAATATTGAATTATATAAAGTCTATTTTTATTAATGTTATAAACTAAATTTTCAAAACAATTATCTAGAGTATCCATGTTATATAGATATGTTCAAGTCTCGTCTATTTTACAATAAAGCCTAAAAATATAATTATTTGTGTTCAAAATATAAAGTACATTTAGTATGCATTGACTTCATATTTAAAACTTTTATTTGCCATGACTCTGTATCTAACTTCGGAGTGGCGCCATTTGTACAACTTGATTTTTCTTCATTAAGCGAATACCCTGAATCTATTGAGGGCATATTTTTACTAATTACACCGTCTACATAAAATGCAAAATATAAATCACCTGGATTTGCAACAGTACCATTAATAATATCGAATGATTTATTTTCTTCATAATATGCAAAAGAGTTAAAAATATATATTACAGATAAAACTAATATTATAGTAATAATAACTCCAATAATAATTATCTTTTTTCTATCTTTAAATGTAAACCTTTCTAATTTCATGAGACATTTCCTTTCGTTGGAGTTAGAATTATACGATAAGCTGAACATGGTTGTCCATACTGATTATCAAACGTAAAAATTCCAGAATTTGCTCCAATTGTCGTCGCACCACCACGGACCAAAAAGGGTGTTTCATAACTAATAAAAACTGCTTGATTATTATACCAACTACTTATAGTTCTTGGATAAGAAGAATAGTTAATTGTACCAAAAGGCCCTGTTTCACCGATAGCATCTCCTAAAATTTTATTGTCATAATATCCACCAGATGCTGTACCATTATATAAATCATAATATTTATCATCTGGAAGATTGTAATTACTTACTAATGTTGTTCCATCGTAATTTATACCACTAAAACCAGAATTATAAGTGCTATTTTTACCAACTAAAATTTTATTTTCACTGTTTTTGGTAAAAAGCATGACATATTCCCAATCTCCACCACTCATATCATATATGCCTGAAATATTTCCTGTTGTACTTGCTAAATAACCTATTTCTGTATTATAAGCACTGCTGCAACTATCATTTTCACAGTAACCAATACACGTTTCTTTTTTTCCTGTATAACCGCATGTTGGAGCACTGTTAGCCGCATAACCGGTTAAATGGCTATCCGTATTATTTAAGCGAATTTGTGTTTGGGAGCCATAAAAAGAATGCTGTAAATAGGCAATGGCACCCCATTCAGTATTTTTTATCATATGACTGTCTAAATTTCTTTTATAATTATAACTATTTAAATGACCATTTACAATTTGAGTACTTCGCCAACTATAAACATTAGGTTTTACTTCTATTTTAGAAATATCATAAGTATTAGATTGAGCAGAAGATGTAGTGGTAGCCCCCTTATAGCCCGTTTCAAATTTTCCCACCCAAAAACCTGTACTAGGAATGCCTATAAAAGCAGGATGAGTCATATAATCTCCTACTTTACAATTTCCAGTTGCACCACTTGTCATAGGCGTTGTACATTCTTTACCTACCGAATCACTAGTATCATAATCTCCAAATAAAATATCTATGGTATGTACTTTAGAAGTATCTGTACTTGTTAGGCTACTGTAGTTTCCTAAATCCCATAATTTATAACGATATTTTGGAATCCAAACAAAGTATGATTCAATTACATCCTCAGGAATTATTTCATTTGTTTCATAATTTTGCTTATTGGTAAAATCAACATATTTTAGTAATCCTTTATTATCTGTTACTTTAATTTCATTAGTCATGTTATTTTTAATTTCGTCTTCGGATAAAGTCCTATTAAAAACAACTGCCTGATGGACATTCAATTTACTATAACTAGAAAACGCATCAAATTTTTCCGGATTAGCACCTATTGTTAAAGGAAGAGTTGAAGGAACTATATTTCCAGATATATTTTGTTCTGAGACTAACTCTCCATTTATATACATTTTCATTGACTTACCATTGTATGTTCCTACGATTAAATATTTTTTGCCAAACTCGAGAGTTGTTGAGCTGATTTGATAATAATTGTTTTCAATTCTCAATTGAAAAACATTAATCTTTTCAGAGCTACCTGATAAATAAAAGCCAAACCCAGCTGCTTCATAGTTATTGAAATACTCTTGCACTGTTTTAGGGTTTTGATAGAAAGTAACTGCAATTCCAATTGTTAATTGAGTACCAAAATCATAGTTTGTTAAACCTAAATTAATAGTATCATCTACTCCATCAAATGAAACATATCCATCTTGTTTAGTGGCACCGTTAACTTTACCTTCTGCATCTAAAGTATCATAACTATTTTGTAAAATAACGGCATTTGCCCACTTTTTATCGGCGTAACTGTACCATGGCTTTGTCAAATCTGCCTTTTTTACTGTCCCATCATTTTCCAAAGTAATCGGTACCATCTCATCTTTTAAAACAGGATCTGTTCCATTTAAAATACCCTCTCGATAATTCGTTGTAAAATATAAATTACAGCTTACTCTCTCTTGGTTTTCATCTTTTACAGAAACAGATGGACTCCAATTCACACTATCCCATTCTATTTGAGCATCATTTGTACAATTTGATTTATCTCTATCAAAATAATATCCACTATCTTTAGATGGGATCGTATTTACTTTTTCTTCTCCTTGAAAAAGAGAAAATAAAACATTTTCATTTTCTAATTTTTTTGTTTGTATTTGCTCATTTTTTTGAAAACATAATAAGCCACATAAAAAGAATGTTAAAGTTATAAATATTATTAAAAATAACTTGCTTTTCATATTAAAAATTCCTTTCTAAAAGCATATAAAGCACTACTTTTAATATGCTCCTATCTTCACAAAATATTATATCATTTATGCAATGCATTTTGCAATGCATATTGTCATGCAAAATAATCATAAAATATTGACATAGAACGGATGTGAAGTATGAATAAAGTTGGATTTCGCCTTAATACCGAGAAAAAAGAAAGCGAAAATAAAACAATACGCTTTCCTATTAAATTAATTAATGAAATCGATAAAACCCTAGAAGGAACCGAATTAACATTCTCTCGTTTTGTCATCCAAGCTTGCTGGTACGCCTTAGAACAAATGGAACCAGAAACTGAAAAAGATACTGTTAAAAGTAAATAACAGTTTTTTTATACCTTTATTTGTGCTAAAATGTTATCAAAGATAGGAGTAGATTTTATGCAATTTTGGATGTTTGTTTTACTCATAATTATTATTTTAAGCTTTCTTACTATTTTATATGTTAGTATTTATAACCGTTTGCAATTTGGAAAAACAAAAATTGAACATGTTGAATGCCTAATTGACGAGGATTTAAGAAAAAAGTACGATATTATAATAAGAGCGGATGACGTCATTAAAAATAACTTAAATACCAAAAAAGACTATTTAAAAGATTATATTGTTTCTAAAGATGAAGCTATAAGCAACTTTGACTTCGAAAGAAAAATGAAACAAGCGCAAAATATTATTGAAAATCTTTATAATGACAATGAAGAGTTAAATGAAAACGAAAACATGAAACAAATTATGCAAGATTTTAAAGATATTGATGAAAAATTAACGGCTGGTATTTCTTACTATAATAAGAAAATGAATGTTTTAAATGCTTATATTCGTAAATTTCCTAATAATATTGTCGCCAAAATACATAAGATTAAATCAAAGCCATATTTTGATGGCAAAGATATGACCGATATTGAAATAAATGATTTTAAGATTTAAAAAGAGGATTATCGTTATTCAGATAATCCTTTTATCATATATTTAGTTGGCAGTAATGGTCGTATTATTTTGTTTAATATCTTCTTTGAGGCTTAATGCCATAATTACAAAGACACATGCAATAGCCATTAAAGATATAAGACAAACTAAGAAATTTTTTATACTACCTTTCATAGCATCACCAATTTTTATTTTAAAGATTAAATTTGTTAGAAATGTGAAAAAAAGAAGAAATTATGCTTCTTCTAAATTTTCATTAAACTTTTCCCTGGTATTTTTTATTTTGGTTTCTGAAACAGTTGTTACTTTATACATATCTTCTTCACTCATTAAAGTATACAAATTTTCTTGCATTTCTAAAACGCTATTTAAGCTATCCATAAAGGTATCATGAACAACTTTATTATCTGCAGATTCGATTGTTCCATGCATAAATAAATCGCTTAAGCATTTTAAATCCCATAAAATACCTTCTAACATTGTCTTATTATCCATAAATTATTCTCCTTTCAATAAATCATAAAAATTGGTATATAAACGATCTGTTTTTTTAGAAAATTTCTTTAAAAGATTTGTTTCATTATTTTCACTTAAACATTCCTCATTGATACATAAATGTCTTTTGAAGTATTCAAGATGAGCTAGGGCATCTTCAATATATAATAAATTTTTTTCACTCATTTTTTCACCTTCTTTCCTTGTTAGTATGAAAAAAAGATAAAAAAAAATACCCTTTCGGGTACTTGTAATAATTACCAATCAAATAAACTTATCTGTTCATTTTGGGGAATTTCTTTTTTATATTCATCAATAATCATATCCATATCGGTAAGAAGATGAGCTTCACTACATCTTTTTAAATAAAGTTCCATTAAATGACGATACTGAAGAGTATTACAAATGGTTTTATTTCCATAAACAGCAATATAATCTTCTTTCAAACCAGGATATAAAATATCTAAAGCATTATAGTAAAAATCTCTTTGGTTTGTTTTTAAATTCATGCCCATACGGCTGTAAAGAAATCTAGCACCAGCTTTCTTCGTCTTCTCAATCATTTTCAAGACATTTTCTTCTGTATCTGTTAAAAAAGGAAGAACAGGATTCATTAAAACACCCGTATAAAGACCGTTTTTGCTTAATTCTTCCACAACTTCAAAACGTCTTGAAGAACTAATAACACGCGGTTCAATTTTTCTTGCTAATTCATCATCATAAGTTGTAATAGAAACTTTTAATATGACACTGTTCTTTTTTTCAATTTCTTTTAGTACATCAATATCTCTAAGAATTAAATCACTTTTAGTATCAATAGATACCCCAAAGCCATATTTTAAAATAAGTTTTAAAGCATTACGTGTTAATTCTAGTTCTTCTTCTAAAGGATTATAAGGATCTGATAAAGAGCCAAAGGAAACAACGCCTTTTAATTTTTTACTTTTAAGTTCTTCTTCTAATATCTCTAATGCATTTTCTTTGACTTTTACTTTATCAAAATCCTCGATATGATAGGCTTCACATCTTGAATCACAATAAATACACCCCATGTTACAACCTTTATATAAATTCATGTGATAATCAATGCCAAACCAACGATTACCTTGATCGGATTTAGTCATTATCGTTCTTGTTTTTATCGTTTCCATAAACCCCACCACACCTTTGTTTTTTTCTAACGTTTATTATACCAAAATATGTTTAAAATGCAAATTTAATCTAAAAAGCCAACTTTTAAAGGGCCATATTTTTGAACTCTTACAATATTTATTTTCTCGTCAATATTTTGAATTGGCGCATATTTTTTCATATTTTTTTCTTCTAAAAAATTAAGTTCTTCAAGACCTGTTTCATAAGCTTCTTTGACATATCCTTCTAAAGCTAAAGAAAGTCTTGCAGCTCCTGTATAAGTAAAAAAGGAATAACTTCCTAAAACTAAAGTTAAAAGAAAAATACCAACAAACATTGTTTTACTTGTTTTCACAAAATATTTAATTAAAGAATACAAGGAAAATAAAAACAAACCAAAATATACGAATGCTACTTTACTTTGAAATAAAAGAACTAAGAAATAAAGGATTAAAATACCGCCTATCATCATTAATGAATAATATATAATTTTATTTTGTTTTTTTCTTTTTAAAGCATATTTTAAAAGATACCAAACAAATCCCATAAACATAATATTAAGAATTAAAAATAAGAGCGCTTGTCCAAAATGAAGATGAAACATATTTTTAACATCTAAAATAGTATTAGAAATATTTTTAAAAAAGAAAATATGATAAATACTCATTCCCAAATTTAAAAGTCCTAATAAAGTTCCCCTTTTTAAAACCCGTTTTCGAATAAGTAAAAAGCTTTCTAAAAATAAAACAATGTGCCATATAATAAATACTACTTTCATTTCTATTCCTTTCTAATTAAATTGAGAAAAAAAAGATGCGTCACATCTTTTAATCGTTATCTTTACCAAAGAATTTTAGTAATTCAAGGAATATATTAATAAAATCGAGATATAAATCTAAAGCCCCATAAATAGCTAAATTTTCTTCTGGTAAAACATTATTGTCATAAAGTCTTAATACTCTTTGAACATCATATGCCGTAAAACCAATAAATATTAAAACAGAGATTACGGAAATGACAAAATCGAATGATGAACTTTTAATAAACATATTTAAAAGAACACAAATTAAAACACTTAATAAAGCCATCAATAAATAAGTTCCTGCTTTAGTTAAATCTAGTTTGGTTGTTGCTCCAATAAAGGCAAAAACCCCAAAAACTAAAGCTGTAATTAAAAAGACATAAATGATACTTGTAAGTTCATAGACAATAAAAATACTTGCGAATGTTAAACCAGTTACAAATGAATAAAGTAAAAAGCTTACTTTAGCTGTTGTTGGACTCATTTTACTAATACGTGCTGATAAGAAAATAACTAAAAGAAGTTCGGCAATGACACAAAAGACATAACCTACTCCTCCAAATAAACTTAAAAGCATATTAGGATTTAAAGATACGACATAACCTGTTAAAAAGGTCACAAATAACCCAATAAACATCCACATAAATACTTTTGATAACAATGTTTGTTTATTCATAAATTTATTTCCTCCTTTATAAATTTATTATATCATGGGCTATTTTTTTCCACAATAAAAATTAAATATCATAAAAATCCGTAAAATCATTACGATAAATAAAAGAACTATGTTTACAATTATTAAAATATCCTTTGTAACTCGCATAAACACTACGCTTGTTAGGAGGATTACGATGATTTACATACTTTAAATGAGCCTTTATTTTTTTCTTTGTTTCCGGACACATTAAAGTAATAAGTCGATTATTTTTAAGAATAAAACGGTAACCAAGGAAATTAAGTCCTTCTTTTTTAAATGGATAAATTCTTGTCTTTTTAGGATGTAAATTAAGTGCACATTTTTCTTTTAGGAAAATTGTTATTTTTTCTAAACATTCTTTTAAATACTCTTTATCTTCATGAAGTAAAACTAAATCATCCATATATCTTATATAATACTTTATATGTAATTGTTCTTTAATATAATGATCCAAATCATTTAAATAAAAAATAGCCAAAATTTGACTCGTCATATTTCCAATAGGTAAACCCTTATGTAAATGATAATGGGGAATAGAATCGAGCTCGATAAATTTATCAGCAATATAAGGATTATGCGTGTCTACTAATCTTTTCTTTTCGGCATCTATTACCCTATTAATTTCCATATTCATAGATTCGCTATTGGTCGTTTCTAAAATATCTTTCAAAATGTCTAATATGGTTTCATCTGGTATAAATTTTCTTAACATATTAAGAAGTATTTCATGATCGATATTATAAAAATATTTTTTGATATCACATTTTAACACATAAAAATTATCATTCGTACGCCGAAGATTATTAATATATTTTTTGGCATAAAAAAGCCCCATCTTTGTACCTTTGTTTTTCCTTGTAGCAACATTAGTTTCAATAAGACGAGGCTCAATTAATGGTAATAAAATTTCATCACTAATTAAATGATTAACAATTTTATCAGAAATATTTTCACTCATAATTAAACGATATTTATATTCTTTAACTAAAAAAACATTGTAATCACCATGTTTATATTTTTTTAATTTTAAAATTTCATAAATTTGCATGATATTTGTTAAATAGAAAGTATTAAAATTAATAATTTTTTGTTTATGTTTCGTTGTTAAGCGAACATCATGATATACCTTTTCGATTTTTTCAATATCAACTATTTTATCATACAGCATCGTTATTACCTCGTATCAGTCCATAGGCAATTTTTCTAATTTCAATAAGCATCCTTGCAATGCATTCTAATTGATGTTTACTAATAAATTTTTTATGATAGCTTATATTCATATAAAAATCGCACATAGAAAGTTTAACTAAAAAGTCCTTCATATATTTATCTTTAATTCGAATACTCGTATTAATATTATAAGAAAAAATGTTTTCGATAAGTTCATATTGGTTTCTTTCAATATTCTGTCTTAAAACAATTTCTTTCTTAGGATAATTGGGTATACAGTAATTTTGATAATCTATTAATTTTTCGGTAGCCGAAAGAAGTTTAAATTTTGATTGTGCTTCGGTTTTCATTATTACCTCCTGACATAGTGAAAAGCCTTTAAAAGTTTAGAAACGTCTAAAGGCATCTACATCTTCTTTTTAGGCTAGGCCATGGAGTAGTCTTGTTTCCAATCTTTCGATTATGATTTCTCATTACTTCTTCGGATAAGTAGCCGTGACCACTTATTCACAGTGCATTAGTACTATACTAATCGTAGTAGGAAGCTGGGCGAAGACCATTCGTGTTATTCACGTTATTGTCGTCAATTTTACCAGAGGCGTTCACATTGAACACATTCGCATTCCAGTTGGTATTGCCGAACGGAAAAAAGGCAACCCACTGAAACGGTCCTCGCAAATATGGGACTACCCCAATATTAAGTAACAAACCCCGCAGCTCAAAAGCGAAGAGACGCTTTTGAGCTAACTTACACTCCGTCTATGACACAACATACGGATTAGTCTTTGTTCCGCTACCCGTGATTGTGACGCCAGACTTCAGATTAACAACTGGGCGAAGACCATAAGTGTCATTCACGCCACGGTCGTCAATAAGACCAGAGGCGTCCACAAGGAACACAAGCGCACACCAGTTGGTAAGGCCGAACGGATTATAGCCTCCGGCTGGTGTCATAGTCCAGAATGCATTTCCTGTTACTAAATAACTTCCGTTATTTGATTTCATATGGTTATAAGAACCATCAAATACTCCTCCAGCATGACCAGCTAACATAACCTCATCTGCTGTAATTAAGCCTATAGGATAGCTTAGTTTTTTATTACCACTTGATGCGCTTGAAACTGTATAATAATCATTTGTATTTTCACAAGTAAGTGTCGGAGCACTTTCTTCTACTCTCAAATAACCCTTATTATATGTAGTGACAGTTCCTGTTCCGACCCCACTTAATAAATTTAAGTTAGAACGATCGCCACAGAAACCAGCATTCGTATCTAATTTTGAGGCATAACTAGCTAGTTTAGCTGTATAGAACTTATCAACATTTGTTTTGATTGCAGATGATGTGCCTGTTCCATGGGCATCTCCTGATGTATACATATAACCTAAATACATATTGTTATTATAAGCCGTATTAAATTGACTTGTTCCATATTGTCTATCTGTTGAGGATTCTCCATTACTATGCGCACTGGTGCCGTCATAAATAATTCTAATAGAACCATTACCATTAATACGAACAACTCGCCAAAAATAACCCGCAAATTTTAAATAGTTATTTTCAACAGCTCCACGATAATAGTAACTTGTTCCATCCGCGTCTGTTGTTTCAAAAATACCTTTTTCATGGGATTCACAATTTGAAGTATCACAAGCTGATTTAGTTAAATCTGGCTTATAACTATTAACTTCAATATTTCCTAAGGCTGTTTTTACAGTTTTAGCTGTTTTATTAAAATATAAAGTACATTTGGTTCTAGTATTATCTGTTGCTGAATAATTTTCATAGTAAATATTAGCTTTCCATTTACTATAATCCCAATCAACTGTTACTCCATTATCACAACTTGATTTCGTTGTATCTAAGGTATAGCCTATGTTTTTTGATGGCATAGTTCTAGATATTTTTCCATCTACATAATAAGCAAAATAAAGGTCTCCTGGATCTTCAACAGTTCCATTAATAACATTGAAATTTTTTGTTTCTTCATAAAAAGCATATGAAGTATACAAATAAACTCCCGCGATTAAAAGTAAACATAGAACAGTAAAAGATATTACAATTATTTTTTTCTTGGTATTTTCTTTAAATCCTTCTAATTTCATTATTACACTCTCCTACTTATAAGAAGAGAGTATCACACATTTTGAATTTAAACAACGACATTTTTAGGTATTTTTTATAAAAATTATCTAATTAACGTCAATTTTAGTCAAAAAAAAGCCTTATTTTTTTAAGACTTTAATCTATGATTACACATTAAATCTAAAATAAACAATATCGCCATCTTGCATTAGATAATCTTTACCTTCAAGATTTAACTTACCTGCTTCTTGAACTTCTTTAGCACTACCTAAAGTTTCTAAATCATCATATTTCATAATTTCGGCTTTAATAAAGCCTCTTTCAATATCTGAATGAATTAAACCCGCACAAGATTTGGCATTCATACCTTTTTTAAAAGTCCAGGCACGACATTCATCTGGACCTACTGTAAAGAAAGTTTGTAAACCAAGTAAATCATACGTAGCAAAAATCAGCTTATCTAAACCACTTGCGGAAATACCAAGTTCTTTTAAAAACTCTTTTTTATCGCTTTCTTCTAATTCCGCCATTTGACTTTCTAATTCGGCACACATTACAATGACACCTGAACCTTCTTTTGAGGCATATTCTTTAACAGCTTTAGAATAAGCATTATCACCTGTCGTAATATCATCTTCTTTAACATTTGCTACATAAATAATTGGTTTTGCTGTAATAAAACTAAAGTTTTTAATAATCACTTTTTCATCGTCATTTAAATCTAAAGAACGAATCGGTTTATTTTGCATTAAAGCATCAACACATTTTTTCAAAGTTTCATACTCTAAAACGGTATTTTTTTCTTTCGTTGTCTGGGCTTTTTTTGCTATTTTATCTAATCTATTTTGAGCAATTTCTAAATCAGCTAAAACAAGTTCCACATTAATAATTTCAATATCATCCACAGGGTCAATTTTACCTGAGACATGAATAATATTTTCATCATCAAAACAACGAACCACTTCAACAATGGCATCTACTTCTCTAATATGAGATAAGAATTTATTACCAAGTCCTTCTCCTTTTGAAGCCCCTTTGACAAGACCAGCGATATCGGTAAATTCAAAAGATGTTGGTACAGTACTTTTTGGTACATACAATTCTTCTAGAAAAGTTAATCTTGAATCTGGTACGTTAACTACTCCGACATTGGGTTCTATGGTTGCAAATGGATAATTTGCTGCTAAAATATGTTTTTTAGTAATTGCATTAAATAAAGTTGATTTTCCTACATTTGGTAAACCAACAATTCCAGCTTTTAAAGACAATTAAATCACTCCCTCACGTTTCTGTTTAAGATTATATCAATTTTAGGATTATTTTTAAAGTTCTATTAGAGAATTTTCTTTGAAAAACAATATGGTTCAAACCTATTTCTTACTTTTTTACCGTTAGGGGTATGACATGTTTTAAAAATAACTTAATAAATCTCTAATTTCTTTTTCATCTTGGTATAAATTATTAAAAATTTAAAAAAATATTAATTTATTACGGTACAGAGTAATTTTTTAGAAAAAATGGCAAATTATTACGATTATCATTCATATATTGACTACAAAACAAGCTTTTTTAACAATATACATAAAAAAAGAATCTTAACATTAAGCTAAAATTCTTTTATTAATTTTCAATTTATTATACTTAGATTACGTGTTTTATGCCTTTTTCTGCATTACTCTTTATAAAATCGTTGCCCCATTGATACCCGTTGGTAACCCAATGATATACCAAAGAATAATTAAACATAATAAGATAACTCCGGTGGCAATCGCATAAGGTGTTTGAATTCTAATAGATTCAGTAATACTAATACTATTTTCTTTTTTACAATGGTCATTTAAAATTGCTAAATAAATAACAAAGTAAGCCATCATAGGAGTAAGTCCCATGGTTACACTTTCGCCAAAGCGGAAAATAATTTGACAAAATTCAGGAGTCATACCCGCATTCATAAATACCGGAATAACAACTGGAGATAAAATACTCCACTTCGTCACGGAATTAGGTACCAATATAGTAGCAATTGCACTTACTACAAATAGCATGATAATAAGAGGAGCTCCTTGAAAGCTTGTCTTAGAAAATAAGTTAGCTAAAAGGGCCACTAAAATATTACCAATATTAGTATATCTAAATAAACTAATAAATGTAGAAGCAAAGAAGATTAAAACTAAGGTTTTACCAATATTATCCAAGGAATGTCCAAGAGTGTCGACAAAATCTTGATGATTTTTAATCGTTCTGGCGCCAAGACCATAAAATAAGCCTAATATGACAAAGAAAATAGTAACAATAAAGACAAAGCCATTTGAGAAAAACGAATTGTAACTAAATAGCTTATCCACATATAATACTTGACTATTATCCAAAAGTTTACCGGATAAGGGAAGTCCTGGAATAATATTGTAAATAAAGATTAAGATATAGGCTGCCCCAGCAAAAAGAGCAAAAATAAGACCTCTTAACTCTCTTCTTGTCATAATTGTTTCTTCTTCTAAAGTTTCAGCTACTTCATATTTATTTAACTTAGGCGCAACACTTTTTTCAGTTATCATAGTAAGAACATAAGTTAATACTAAAACAGCTACAGCCATAATAAAGACGGCACTAATAGAGGCCATTCGATAACCCATATCTATAACGCGCGCGGCGGTTAAAGAAAGGCTAAGTAAGGAACTATCCACACTGGTAAAAATAACGGATAAACCTTGACCACAAGTAAGACCTGCAAAGGTAGCAACTACGCCAATTAAAGGATTTCTTTTACCATATTTAAATACTAAAGCACTTAAAGGAAGTAAAATAATATACGATAAATCTCCAAAGACACTCGTTATAATACTAATAAAAATAAGTAAAAAAGTCACCGTATTTCGTTTCATCTTTTTAGTTAAAGCAGTAATCGCTGTTTTCAAAAAACCACTTTTTTCCATAACTCCAAAGCCCATTAAAACAATAATTAAAGTACTTAAAGGAGCAAAAGAAACAAAGTTAGCAACTGTTGATGAAAATATATATTTAAGTCCTTCAAAACTAAATAAGTTTTGAACAGTCACCGTACTTACAGAATACTCTAAGGTAGTTTGATTAATCGTATAAAGGGTTTGACTAAAATCAAGTAAATATAATACCCCACTTACTACTATTACAATACAAATTAGGATTAAAAAGGTCATAATAGGGTGTAAACTTTTTTTCATCTTCTTGTTATTCACCGTTATCACCTAACACTTTTTTTAATTTTCTTTCAAATTCTAAACGATCCATCATGATTCCTCTTTGACAATAAGCACATTTAAGCTTTATATCTACACCTACTCTTGTAATTATCCAATCATTGGTTTTACAAGCATGGGGCTTTTTCATAATTACATGATCATTTAATTTATATGATTTCTTTTCCATTATGCACCTCAATCTGATTATAAGGAATTTTGATATTCTTTTCCTCATAACATTCTTTGATCAATTTATGAACCGCTCTTTTAACGTTCCATTGGTCATTTGACTTACAGTATATCATTATAGCATAATTTATGGCAGATTCACCAAAAGAATCAATTCCTAGGTATTTACTGTCTTTAAAAACACCGGGAATTACCTTTGTTTTTTCCACAACTGCTTTTAAAGCTTCTTCTACTTTAGAGGTTTCTTCTTCATAAGCCGTTGGTATTTTAATGATTAAACCCGCTCTTTGTTGCGAAAGGTTCACAACTGAGTTAACATTACGGTTTGCAAATATATAAACCTCGCCATTAAAGCCTTTTATTTTAGTACTTTTTAAAGTAACTTCGATAACCTCTCCCAAAAAGTTATTAATACGGATATAATCCCCGATAACATAGTAATTGTCTAGAATAATATAAATTCCACTCATCAAGTCTTGGACAGTATCTTGAAGAGCCAAACCTAAAACAACTCCGGCGATTCCTAAGGAAGCAATGATACCTTTGGTATCTACGCCATAAATATCTAAAATCATCATAACAGCAATAGCACAAACAAAGAAAGTAATTATTTTTGTTACTAGCTCAATAATTGTGGTTCTTCTTTTGGCTTCAAACGATCCTTTTCCTCTAGTAAATAAACGATTAACAATAGCTTTCCCTAGCTTTATTAAAAAGGCGGTACTCGCAATAATTAGGATAGGTAAAACAATTTTTCTTTGTAAAAAAAACTGAAAGATACTTCTCATTATAATCCCTCAATTCTAATTCCAAGTATTTCCAAGATTCTTTCCAAATCTTTAGGAGAATCATATGGAATTTCTATTTTTTTTGTATTAATACGTACTTTAGTACCTACTTTTTCACGCATCATACGTTCATAAATGGCATTACGAACATTTTTAGTTTCTTTTTGTTTTTCTTGCTCTTGTTTTTTAGGTAATTGTTCTTCGTTTAAAAGTTGTTCTAAAGCCCGAACACTTAAGTTTTCTTTAATGACTTTATTAGCCAATTCATTGATTTTTTCTTCATCCGTAAGCTTACTTAAGGCTCTTGCATGCCCCATAGATAAATGTCCTTCTTGAACATATATTTTAACAAGGGCAGGTAGTGATAATAACCCTAACATATTGGTAACATGACTTCTACTTTTACCAAATTTTTCGGCAAATTCTTCTTGAGTAAAACCTCCAAGTTCAATAATTTTTTGGTAAGCAGTCGCTTCATCAATAGGATTTAAATCTTCTCTTTGAATATTTTCTAGAAGAGCTATTTCCATCATTTCTTGATCATTAAAATCTCTAACAACAGCTGGAATAGTTTCTAAACCAGCAATTTTAGCTGCTTTAAGTCTTCTTTCACCAGCAACTAGTTCATAACCTTTAATCGCTTTTTTGACAATAATCGGTTCAATAACACCGTGTTCTTTGATAGAAGCGGCCAGTTCATTTAAGGTTTCTTCATTAAATGTTTTTCTTGGTTGGTAAGGATTACTTCTTACTTCACTTACTTTTATTTCACCAACTGAGCTTTTCTTTTCTGCTTCGGCTACTGTATTTTTTTCAAAATTTTCAAAATTGATGACTTCGTTTGAAAATAATTGTTCAAGGCCTTTTCCTAAGGCTTTTCTCTTAGTCTCCATTACGGCTAATCACTTCCTTTGCTAAATTTTGGTAAGCCAAGGTTGCACGGCTAGTTGGGTCATAATCACTGATAGGTTTACCATGACTTGGTGCTTCGACAAGACGAACAAGTCTTGGAATAATGGTATTAAATACTTTCGATTTAAAGCATTTACGTACTTCTTCAATAACTTCTAAGCCAATATTAGTTCTGCCATCAAGCATTGTTAGTAAAACACCTTCAATTCTTAAATTAGGATTCATTTTGTTTTGAACCATAATAATGGAATTTAAAAGCTGTGTAATTCCTTCCAAAGCATAGTACTCACATTGTACTGGAATAATAACAGAATCACTCGCGACAAGAGCATTCATCGCAGTGGTTCCTAATGATGGTTGACAGTCAATAATAATATAATCATACTTATCTTTTATTTCTTCTAAATACATTCTTAATTGTTCGTTTTGATGGAATGTTGTATCTTCATACATTTTTCTTATAAATTCAACATCAACACCAGCTAGATTGATTGTTGCTGGAATAATAGATAAATTTTTGAATTTTGTTTTTATGATTGCTTCTTTAATATTGCAGGCACCTGTAATAACATCATAAATATCATGTTCAAAATCATTATTGTTTAAACCTAGGCCATTAGAAGCATTCCCCTGAGGGTCTAAATCAATTAAAAGTGTCTTTTTTCCCTCTTTACCCAAAGCTGCCGCTAAATTAATACTTGTTGTTGTCTTTCCAACGCCACCTTTTTGGTTTACTAATGAAATAACTTTTGCCATATTACCACCCTTTAATTTACATCTACAAACATTTTAACATAATTAGTTTCTTTTGTCTTTAATATTTTATTAAAAGAAAAAAGCTTTCTCTTTGGGAAAGTATAAATATGACTCTATAATATTTAGTGTTCGAGAAAAAATTCATAGACAGATTTTTAATTTTGAAAAATATAGTGTAAATACCTTTCAATATAAATTATCTAATAATTTAGTGAAGATTACAATCAAGAATTATACTTATTTATGGTCCTCGAATCATAATAAAAGAAAACTGTTTTTAGTTTCCTTTATCGATTCGCATTTCATTAGTTTTTTACACAATATTGATTCTTATTACTAAACGGCAAATCGGTTCTACAATAATTCTAAATATTTATTTAACATTTCAATTTCTAATTCATTTACTAATTTGACAAAATCAGTATAATCTCCGGTCGTATGAGCCTTATCTAAAGCATTATAGTATTCTAATCTTTTTTCTTTTTTAACAATTACTGGAAGATACCCACTATTCATCAAAGATAAGTTCATAACTAATCTCGAAGTTCTACCGTTTCCATCCACAAAGGGATGAATTTTAACTAATTCTCCATGTAATAATGCCGCCCTAATAATTGGATGATATTTCTTCCAATCTTCATAATTAATAATTAGTTTTCCCATTAATTCAGGAACAATTAAATAATCTGGAGGAATATGAGTAGCACCCTTTATTTTCACATTTTCATTTCTATATTTGCCTGCATTATCATCATCAATCTTTTTTAATACTAATTGATGAATATTTTTAATATTCCATTCCGTAATTGGTTCTTTATCTTCAATAAGATCATCTAAAAATAAAATGGCCTGTTCATGATTAATAGCTTCTAAGTGTTCTTTTAAGGATTTACCCCCAACAGTTATCCCTTCTAAAACCACCTGTGTTTCTCTTAACGTTAATGTATTTCCTTCTATGCCGTTACTATTATAAGTCCACTCCAAATTAATAGATTCTTTTAAAGATTTTAACGTTTCTTTTGATATCGGTCTTTTTGAATTCAATCTTTTATTTAATTCATCGACTTTGTCAAAATAATTATCAGGTAAATTGAATTTAAATTCAGTATTATTTAATTTAATACTTCTTTTATCAACAGGCTTATTAGCATGAATTGGAATATTCCAATTGTTACCTACTTTTACAGCACCTTCAATTCTTCCGCCTTGTAATAATTGTCTTATCCTTCTCTCACTAATATTCCATTTTTGGACCGCTTCTTTTGTGGTCATAAATTCCATAATTTTCACCCCTCACTAGTATTGTACCGTTATCGGTAGTATTCGTCAATATATTTTGTACCGTTATTGGTATAATATTTTATTGGTTTCTTTCACAGCACTACTTGTCATTATAGAAAAAAGACGGAACTAATCTTCTTGTTCCGTCTCTTGTTCTTTTTCCTTGATTTTTTCTTCAAGTTCTTCTTTACTCATTTTTGAGTAACCTTTAATTTTTAAAGCCTTTGCTTCTTCACGTAATTTTGTTAAAGTAGGTTCATCGCTGATATCAAATTTTTCATCTTCGATTTTACCTGTTCTAACTAATTCATCAATTTGTTCTTTGGTAATTGTTTCTCTTTCAATTAATGTATGAGAAAGAAGCATTACTAAGTCTTTATTTTCTTCGAGAATTTTCTTTGCATTGCCATAACATTTTGTAATGATTTTTTGAACTTCTTTATCTATTTCTAAGGCAACTTGATCAGAATAATTTTTTGTTTTGTTATAATCTCTACCTAAGAAAACATTTTCACTTGTATTTTGTTCATAACGTATTGGTCCTAGATCACTCATACCATATTCGGTAACCATGCTACGAGCAAGGTTCGTTGAACGTTTAAAGTCATCACTAGCTCCTGTTGTTACATCACCTAAGAATAGTTCTTCCGCAGCACGTCCACCTAAACTACTTGTAATCATGGCGATCATTTCATTTTTCGTATATCTTGTAATGTTATCTTCTTTTGGAGTATAAGCTGTATAACCACCAGCCATACCACGCGGTACAATAGTGATTTTTTGAACTTCCATCGCATCTTTTAATTTTAAGCCTAATACAGCATGGCCTGATTCATGAACAGCTGTTAACCATTTAATTTCATCACTAACTTTACGACTTGTTTTAGCTGGGCCCATTAATACACGGTCTGTAGCTTCATCAATATCTTGTAAAGTAATCGCATCTTCATTTTTACGTACTGCAAGTAAGGCAGCTTCGTTCATAAGGTTCTCTAAGTCAGCGCCAGAGAAACCTGATGTTCTTTGAGAGATACTCTTTAAGTTAACAGAAGGTGCTAAGATTTTATTTTGAGCATGTACTTTTAATATTGCTTCACGTTCTTCAGTATCTGGAAGGTTTACTGTAACTTGTCTGTCGAAACGTCCTGGTCTTAATAAAGCTGGGTCTAGAACATCTGGTCTATTAGTTGCCGCAATGATAATAATACCTTCATTAGCCCCAAACCCATCCATTTCAGTAAGTAATTGGTTTAAAGTTTGTTCTCTTTCATCATGTCCACCACCGATACCAGAACCTCTTTGACGTCCTACGGCATCGATTTCATCAATAAAGATTAAGCAAGGAGCATTTCTTTTAGCTTCTTTGAACATATCACGAACACGACTGGCACCTACACCAACAAATAGTTCAACGAAGTCAGAACCACTTATAAAATAAAATGGAACATTGGCTTCACCAGCGACAGCTTTGGCAAGTAAGGTTTTACCAGTTCCTGGAGGACCAACAAGTAAAACACCTTTAGGAATACGAGCCCCTAATTTTTGGAATTTTTTAGGATTTTTTAAGAAATCAATAAGTTCGGCAACTTCTTCTTTTTCTTCTTTTAAGCCTGCTACATCTTTGAAACGAACTTTACCACCATCGGCTGATAATTTAGCACGGCTTTTACCAAAATCCATGCTTCCTTTATTGCTATTAGCCATTTTAATAAAGATAAAGTAAGAAGCACCTACTAAAACAATTAAAGGAACAACATTTACTAAAATGTAAATCCATGAAATAGATCCTGGATCAGGATTTGTTTCATATACCTTTAAATTGTTAGCTTCAGCATATTTTGTGATATTTTCTACCTCAGCTTCTACAATAGTAGCTTTAAATTTTTCAGTATCTTTATATTCACTTAATTTACCTTCTACATAGTAAACACTTTCTTCACTACTAGGGGTAATGGTAATTTCAGTGACATTTTTATTACTCATTTCCTTAATTAATTCACCTGTTGTGATTTCATGTGTTATTGTACCACCTAAGTTTAAGAAACTTAAAACAGCAAAAATAACGACAACTAAAATAAGATAAGGAAATAAATTTTTTATTGTATTTTGATTATTTCTTTTCATTATTTCTCTTCCTCTTTCTTTTTGTACTTGTATATTATATCATAACTTTTATCTTTGTCGATGTCATATTTTGATTTTTTTATTCCTAAAATCCAAAGAACTTTACCACTACTGTCCACCAAAATAGGCACCCCATCTTTTTCTTCTTTAGTTAATTTATTATCAATTAAAATATCGTTTATTTTTCGGGTTCCATTTAAATTTTTAACTTCCATTTTCATGCCATTTTCACGACTCTTAATGTATAAAGGTAATGTGATATCCTTAGAATTTAAATGGATTTCAAAGTTACTTTTCTCCGTGTATTTTTCTTTTTTCTCTACAACACTTTTATCATCTAAAACTAAATAGTCTTCTAAAAGATAACAAAACGGCTTTATTATTTCTTTCCTTTTCAAAAAAGCATATCCTTCATTTTTGATAAATAAATAATCCATTGGAAATTCATAATAAGCATTGTCTTTTTTACTCAATAATAAATTCATAAAAATGTTAAGATGTTTCTTTGTTAATTTAGTAATGTTTTCTTGATAAATTTGATATAAATAATCTTCACAAAAAGCAGTTTGCATAGCTTTCGAATAATTTTTAAATCTTGTAATATCTATTCTATCATTTACTAAAACATCTTTTTTTACTTTACTTATTTCTTCATCAATAAGACTTGTTTTTTCTTGTAAAATCTCACTAAAACTCAAGAATTTTTGATAGTAGTAAGGATTTTCCTTTTCAAGTAAAGGTAAAATTTCATGACGAATACGATTTCTGATGTAGTCATTGCTATCATTTGATTTATCATGAACAAAAGGAATATTTTGTTTTTTTAAATAACTATATATTTCTTTTTTATTTCTTGTTAAAAGAGGTCTTAAAAGGGTAACATCTTCATAATTAGACACTTGTTTAATACCCGCATATCCTTTTAATGAACTTCCTCTTAAAAGTCGCATTAAAATCGTTTCGGTTAAATCATCACCATGATGAGCCGTTAATAAAATGTTTGAATGATATTCATGACAGACTTCTAAGAATTTTTGATATCTAATTTGCCTTGCTTCATTTTCCGTAAACTTACCCTTTTCATAAGAATTTATCTCATGATAAACAAGGGGAATATTTAATTTCTGCAAATAATTTTTCACAAAAGCATATTCTTCTTCACATTCCTTTCTGGTTTTATGATTAATATGAACACAGATAACATTTTTATGTAAAGAATAAAGTAAATGTAAAAGACACATTGAATCGGGTCCGCCTGATAAGGCAAGGACACAAGGGGTATCCCCCACGATATATTTTTCAATAAATTTTTTTTCTTCTTCCATAATTCTCCTTAAGAAACATTATTATTGTACTTTATTTATATGCTTTTTGCAACTTGTTTTAGCACTCATTCGTTTCAAGTGTTAATTTATTAATTTCTTGATTGGCATTTTTTTGCTCATAAGCACTGGTAACGACGATGAAAACATCTTTATCCATTTCTTTTAAAACTTCTTTTACTTTATGATAAGAAAGATTAGGAAGTGAACACATTAAAAGTTGATTTTCTTTTTTGGTAAAAGCACCCGCGCTCTTAATCAAAGTAACATCATAACCACAAGAAAACAAATACTTTTTAATATCATCTATTTTTTTACTGCTAATATAGAGAACTTTATTTTTATTAATACCTAAAGTTAAATTATTAGAATAATAACTCATAAAGTAAAGAGAAATTAAAGAATAAATAAGTTTTGTAAAGCCAAATGTAAAGCCGCCTAATAAAACAATAAAACCATCAACAATTAAAATGGATTTCCCCATAGGCATATGAAAATATTTTTCCATTATTTGATTTAAAATATCGGTGCCACCTGTAGTATAGTTATTTTGAAAAATAAGACCATAACCATAACCACTTAAAACACCACCAATAATAGCAATTAATAAAGGATCAATAGTAATGATAAGATAAATTGATATATTTTTAGTTAAATAAACACCTATAGGAAACAATAAAGAACCCACTAAAGTATTCTTTGTTTTTTCTTTTCCTAGAAGAAAATAACTTATAATAAGCAATAAAGCATTACATAAAATCATAAAAAGACTTTCATTAAGAGGAATAAAATGTCTTATGATAATACTTAAACCACTTACACCACCCGTAACAAAGTCATAAGGGGATAGAAAAAGATTAAAAGCAAAAGATACCAAAAATATACCTATAACAATATGACTATATTTTTCTAATTTAGTTTTCATTTTGGACCTTCAATAAAGATTCTAAAATAGGTAAAATGTCACCATTTAACACTTTGTCGACATTACTTGTCTCATAGCCACTTCTTAAATCTTTAATTAATTTATAAGGTTCTAAAACATAGTTTCTGATTTGACTTCCAAAATCAATGGCTGAAATCGTTCCCTTTAAGTTATTCTTTTCTTGTTCTAATCTTAATCTTTCTTTTTGGTATAGTTTATTTTTTAATATTTTTAAAGCTTGTTCTTTATTTTTTAACTGACTTCGTTCATTTTGGCACGTAACGACTGTTTTAGTAGGTAAATGGGTAATACGAACCGCTGAATTTGAGGTGTTGACACTTTGTCCTCCCGCTCCACTAGAATGGTAAACATCTATTTTTAAATCACTTTCTTTAATATCAATATCAATATCTTTATTATATTCAGGAATGACACTCACTGAAGCAAAAGAGGTATGTCTTCGTCCTCCAGAATCAAAAGGGGAAATACGAACAAGACGATGAACACCACTTTCATTTTTCAAATAGCCATAGGCATAGTCTCCCGTTATTTTAATCGTAGCACTTTTAAGACCAGCTTCTTCTCCTTTTTGCTCTTCAATAACTTCACAATGAAAATTATTTTTTTCACAAAACATTTCATACATGCGAAGAAGCATAGAAGCCCAATCACATGATTCTGTTCCACCTGCTCCTGGATGAATTTCTAAGTAACATGGTAAATCATCATATTCACCACCTAAAAGAGTATCTATCTCAAGTTCATTTACTTTTTCTTCCAAAGATTCTAAATTAACACTAGAAAGTTCTTCATCCGTCATTAATTCTACAAGTTCTAAAGTATCATTAATTTCTTCCTTAATATTTGAAACAAGAGAAACTATTTTTTCTAATCTAGCAATATTTTTATTTATTTCATTGGCATGAGTAATATCGTTCCAGAAATCTTCTTTCGTTGTTTCTTCTTTTAAATTGGCTATTGTTTTTTCCTTTTCTTCTAAGTCAAAGAGACCTCCCAATAGTATCTATTTTATTTTGTAAATTTAATAAACTATCTTTTATTTCATTTCTGTTCATATCAATTCCTCTTTCTAAATTATCATAATTATAACACAAGATAAGTTTTTTATTATTCTTTTATTACAGCAAAAAACTAGACTTCATGTCTAGTTAGTCATAAATAAGTTCATTATTATGATTGATAGTAAAATGTTTACCATTATAATATCCTTCATTTCCAGAACAATTATATCCTTTAGAATGTAAGTAATAAATAAAGTCTATAGGAGTTTCATTATGCCAATCAATATTTAATATTTCTGTACCACCACAAGCAGCTGTGTTAAGAGTTATTTTGACTGTGTATGCTATATCTGACATACCATAAGAATTTTTGATGACATCTCCACCATAGTCACCAGACCATTTATCTAAAAGGTTATAAGCTTCTTCTTCTGTATTAAAGTCCCACGTTAAGCCTTTTTCCTTTAATTGTTGTCTTAAAACCTCATTATCTTTTTCTTTTTGAGATACTTCATTTTCTTTACTCGTGCTACTATTATTAGAGTTATTAATTTCTTCGTTATTTTTTTGCCATACGGCTTTTAAAGTGATATTACCATTAACTTTACTGTTCCAGTCATAAGTTTCACCATTTAATTGCCATTCCAAAAAAGTATAACCCTCTTTGGTTGGATTAGATGGCTTAGTAACACTTTCATTTTCTAAAATGTTTTGAGGTTTTACTTTAGAACCACCATCACTATCAAAAGTCACTGTATATTTTTTCTCATAGGCTTGCAAAATTTCTTCTTCGTTTATATCAGCTTGATAAGTAATACTAAAATCAGTCTCATTATCAATCGATAATTTACTACTAATAATATCCTTATTATTAGGCCAGTTTGTTGTAATATCAACATTAGCTGTAGAAATATTTTTTTCTTTAGCAATAGAAATCAAAGAAGAAATAAGTTCTTCTAAGCTCTTATTTTTATAATCTAAATCTTTGTACAAAGACTTGGCATCTTCATTTAATAAAGAAATATCTGTCACATTAGACGTAAAATCACGGCAATTAAACTTATCATTACAATTATCCGTAATATTGAATGATACTTTTACAAAAGGATTAATTTTTATATATGCAATATAACTTTCTTCATTATTCATTGATTTTTGTTCTTCTTTTTGATTTGTAAAACAAAAAAGACAAGCTAAAATAATAATAAATATAAGTATGCCTGCTAAAATAAAGGCTTTTTTACTTTTCAAAAATTTTTTCATAATTACTCCATTTCTACACAATAATGTTTTTCATTTATAAGTTATTCTTACTTTACAAAAAAATTATACAAAATATCTAAAATATACGTCAAACTAATCTTCAAATTAAATAACTATGTATTTTCTTTTCTTTAAAGAAAACTAGTTGAATTTTGACTTTTAAATGTGCTATCATTAATTCAAGAATGGAGAATGACTATGCTTCCAAGAGAAATATATTTAAATCAAATTCGGACTTTTTATCATTTTGCCGATATTAAAATGCTGCAAGGTTTAAAAAGGTGCGGTAAATCCACTTTACTAAAACTTATCAAAGATGAACTACTATGTCAAAATATTGACAAAGATCATCTTATTTACATTGATACTGAAAAAGTAAGTGCTAATTTTGACTTAAAAGATGAAATTTTAAAATATATCAAAGATGAACAGACTTATTATCTTTTTATAGATGAAGTTCAAAATATCCAAAATAGTATTGATATTTTAAAATACTTTTTGAAAACAACAACAATATCCATTTTTGTAACAACTTCCATTAAAAATAAATTTATGGATACTTTCCTCTCTACCTTGCAACCATATATTCACTTTTTTACAATCGAAGCTATTTCATTTGGTGAAATTATTAATCTAAAAAAAGTGACAAATAAACAGCTAATTGAACAAGAATTTAATACCTATCTTTTATGGGGAGGATTACCACATAAATTTAAACTTCAAAATAAAGAAGAAACCGAAATTTATTTAAAAGATACTTTTGAAGCGATTATTTTTGAAGAAATTATTAAGAAAAATTCTATCAAGGACATTAATTTGCTTCTAACTGTTCTCGATTATTTAATAGCTAGTACCAGTCAAATGTTTTCAGCAACAGAAATTATAAATTTCTTTAAGGAAAAGAATATTGCTATTTCTTCTAAAACCATTTATGAATGTTTAAACTATGCGGAAGAGACTTTATTTCTTACAAAAGTTCCTACTTACGACATTGAAAGAAATAAAATTTTACAAAGAAGAAATCGTTACTATTTAAGTGATCTAGGCCTTAATAGTATTTTTAACAAACAAAAAAAGACCAACTATGTAGCCCTTTTAAAAAACATTGTTTATAATGAACTTGTTACTCATGGTTTTTCGATTACAACCGGTATGATTCAAAATGAAATTATTGATTTTGTAGCAACAAGAAACAATGAAAAAATATACATTCAAGTTGATTTCTTACTTTCACAAGCAGAAAATTCTCAAAAGAAAATAAACATTTTAAAAGAAATTCCTAATAACTATCCTAAATATATTCTATCTATGGATCGAAACAATTATTCAACAGACGATATTATTCATGAAAATATTATTTATTGGTTACTAGATGAAAAAGACAATCTATAATTTATACAGCTTTATTGCAAAGCTGTTTTTTGTTTCAATCATTATCTTCCCAATTATGTTTTTTTAAAAAATAACCACAATCAGCATTTTTAAAATAACCATTATAACTTGCTTTTGCACACCTTTTATATTCTTTATCAATATTTTTATTTTTGTGAATACGATTCATTTTTCGAACAATTCTTCTTTTTGTTTGAGAATTTAGTAAAACTATCAATTTTTTATTTTTTAATTTAAAACGGTAACCTATAAAATTAAAACCTTCTTTCATAGAAATAATTGAGGTTTTATCATTTAACTCTAATTTTAAGTTCTGAAGTTCTTCTGTTATTTTATCTAAACAATATTTTAGGTATTCCTTATCTTGGTGGATTAAAATAAAATCATCCATATATCTTATATAATATTTTATATGTAATTTTTCTTTAATAAAGTGATCTAATCCATTAAGATAAAAAATCGCAAAAATTTGACTCGTCATATTGCCAATAGGTATTCCTTTACCTTTTTTATAAAAAGGAATACGGTCCAACTCAGCAAATTTACTTTCTAAATTCGTAATATTTTTTCTTAATAAGTTGTTTTTTTCATTATCAATCAATTTTTTTATCTTTTCGTTCGTAATTTCTTCATTCGTGGCATTTAAAATAGATCGAATAATATTTATAACATCAGGATCATCAATTATTTTATTTAGATTATTAAGTAAAATTTCATGATCGATATTATAAAAGTATTTTTTTATATCACACTTCAAAATATAAAAATTGTCATATTTTAATTTAATGCTATTTATATACTTTCTAGTGTAATATAAGCCTAATTTCAATCCTTTATCTTTTCTAGTTGCCACATTCATAGGAATTAAACGTGGCTCAATCATCGGCAATAACATTTCATTACTAAGAAGATGATTAACAATTTTATCAGATATTATTTCACTCATAATAATACGATACTTAGGTTCTTTAATCAAAAAAACATTATAATGACTATGCTTATATTTTTTTTCAACTAAAACGTCATAAATTTGTTTGATATTTATCATATAAAAAGTTTCAAAATTAAAGATTTTTTGACGATGTTTAGTACTTAAACGAACTTGATGATAATTTTCTTCTATTTTCTCTATGTTGCATAATTTGTTATACATCTTTTTCACTCCTAATAAGACCATACGCTACTTTTCGGCAATTCACCATAATTTTAGTTAAACTGTTAGCCTGATTTTTACTTATAAATTTACTATGAAAGCTTTCCCTAACAAAAAAATCATACATGGATAATTTAATTAAATAATCTTTTAAATACTTATCTTTAATTCTTTGACTTTGTTGAATGTTGTAGCCAAAGACACATTCTAATAAATCATAACCCGTTTGTTTAATATTTTGAGTTAAGACGATTTGTTTTTTTGGAAAATTAGGTAACCATAAATTCATATAATTAATTAAGTTTTCGGTGTAAGAAAGCAATTTAAATTTTATTTCCATATTGTTTTTCCTTTCAAAAAAAGTACAGTGATTAGCTATGAAGTTCACTCCACAGCATCTGTACTATTTATTTGAGTTTATACTCTGGAATTATTTTGTTTCCAATCTTTCGATTGCTA
>ERZ1023839.101-NODE-101-length-27953-cov-8.905728_pt1 | contig 27953 bp, 26 predicted proteins | sample MGYA00380383_ERZ1023839 | MGnify/ENA primary metagenome ERZ1023839 (study PRJEB33179, sample SAMN07449065) | human gut metagenome | biome: Human-gut; feature: Human associated habitat; material: Faeces | host: Homo sapiens | place: India:Kasaragod | collected... | reverse complement strand
ATATCATGGGGATTACGAACCGCTAATAATATAGCCAAAAAATAAATGATTTTAACTATAATTGATTTTATAGTTATAAATTTATAATTTTCAAGAGCCTCATTTACAAATTCAACATAAAAAACATTCGCAATTATTTGTATAGACATCACTAAATATAATACTTTAGCTAATCCCGTAGAAGTAATCAAACTAAATATTAAATAAATAATTAAAACAAGCATATTAGATAAAAATGATATAACAAATAAATTAGTAAATAATTTTGACACCTTTTCTTTGTCATTTCTTATTTTACTTATTTCCCTAACGCCTAATGTATAAACACCAAAACTTGCAAACGCTAAAAACATTTGAAAGTCGGCAAAAACTCTATTATATAATCCATACAAATCAACATCCAAAAGTCTCATAATATATGGTCCAATTACCAGTGGTACCACTATATTAACCATACTTAACATTGACTTATATATTGTATTTTTAAATAATGTATTTTTCTTTTCCATTTTATCACTCCATGTGCTAATAATATTTTACCATATTTTTCTTATTTTATAAAGAAGTATCATATTCTTATCTTTTTTATTATATACTTATTTATTATTTTATATATAGCAGTTATAATCATTGATAAACTTATTGATAGAATAAAAACCAATGGTACTATCTTAAAATATCCTACAACACTAAAGAAATTTAAATTTTCAAAATAATTATAATATAAGAAATTATCAACAGTCCAAGATACTAAATACATACCAAATGATAATTCAGATATTTTCACTATTATTTTTTTAATATTTATATTTAACTTTGTTAAATCAAGATTTATTATAAATAAGAATATCAAACTAGATGTAAGAACATTAAAAATACTTCCACAATCATTAAATATACATCTAATAAAAGTAGTTCCTTTAGAAATATAAATATTTATAAATGACGATATAATTAAACAGATTAAAAATAATAATATATTCTTTAATGATTTAATATTTACTTTATATTCTTTTAAATAACAACCTATAAAATAATAAGTAAGTGGATAAATACCAGTCCACCAATCTGGAATTAAAGAATATTTTATATTAAATATACCTTGAAACGAAGTTAAAATAAGCATCGTCATTATCAAAATTTGCTTTTGCTTTTTTGATTTCAAATTATTATATATAAGATTAATAAATGGTATAAGTAAAAATAATCCAATATACATTTCAACATACCAACTATAACCTATTTCAAAATTTAATATATTATAAACAATATGTTTTATATCCGTTTGCTGATTCAAATATAAAATGTTATAGCTCAAATACAATACCGCATCTAATAAATAAATTATAAGTACTCTACTTATCCCTAAATAATATTTTTTACTTAATGTCTTATTCTTCATCAAATAGCCAGTAGTTATCATAAAAAGAGGTACACATATCATAAATAAAGTTCTAAAAAATACTGCTATATACATATCATTTCCCGATATAGTTTTATCATAAAATCCCGTATTAGCAAAAAAATGTACAGATATTACTGAAAATACTGCAATACATTTTATTAAATCAATATTTATATTTCTCTTTTTCATAACTACTCACCCTCTGCTATCATAAATAATTATACAATATTTTCTTAGCATTATCAAGGTATATAAAAAGAATATTACTTTTTATCGTAATATTCTTTAATACTTTGAATAAAATAGTCATTTTCTTCTTTCGTTTTAACAGCTATTCTTATATATTCCTTATCATCAAATCCATTCTTACCATTTAATACTTTAATAAGAATTTTATTATTATCTAATAAATATTCAGCAATTTCATTAGCGGTACTCTTATTTAACTTAATCATAAAATAATTAGCTTCTGAATCATAAACATCTAATTCACTAATTTTAATTAACTCATTATAAAATCTATTTCTTTCCTCTTTTATTTTACTACATCCATATACATAGTCTTTTTTATATATCAAAAATATTTGTAAGAAATACTCTGCAAAAGAATTAATATTCCATACTGGCATATTTCTATTAATAATATCAAGATATTCATGATTACCACTAGCAAGCACGCCAAGTCTTAATCCAGGTACACCATATGATTTACTTATACTCTTAATAACAATTAAATTAGGATACTTCTTTAATATATCATCATTTATTAAAGTATAACTATCATTAGCAAAATCAATAAATGATTCATCAAATATTACTTGCTTATCCATTTCTTTAGCCATATCTAATAATTCTATAACCTCACCATATTTCAAATGAGAACCACTAGGATTATCAGGAGAAATAACAATTAATGTATCAACTTTATTTAATGTTTCTTTTAATTTATTTAATGATAAACGATAATTATCATCTTTACTATTTATATAAGTAATCTCACTATTTGGAAAACATCTAACATATTCATTAAATGACGGTATAGTAAGAGCAATTTTCTTACCTACTATATATTTCAAATTATTAATAAGTTCAGCAGCACCATTTCCTATTAAAATATTATCATCACTTACATTATCAAACATTCTACAAGCACAAATTCTTTCTATACTTTGTCCAGAAGGATAATTGAATAATAACTTATCATAAAAATATTTCATTTTATTAATCATAGCTTCTGTAGGAAAATATGGATTAACTAAATAACAATAATCCTTAATATTACCAAATCTCCAATAACCACCAAATCTCTTATGAAATAATTCTAATCTTTCATGTGTACTAGGGGCAAACATAGCTTTAACAATATCATAATCTTGACAATCATCTATTTCATACCAAAGTTCATTAGTAAGTGGAAGACCATATAAATTAGTATCTTTAAGTTCACTAATTACCTTAAGTACTAGCTCATAATAATCATTATTTCCATATGCCTTAATATATGACTCTAAAAACGGAAGATAAAATCTTTCAGAAAATTCTTTACTAAATTTATAGATATTAACTGTTTTATAATAACTATCAACATCATCATAATTAAAATCTTTTCTTTCTACAAAGGAATTAATAGTATTATCATCATTTAATTTTACTACTGTTCCATCCATCCATTCCTCATATTTAGCTATTAAAGCAGCACTATCATATTTAGAATTAACTAACTTCTTAATTATAGACTTATCATATATTAAATCAGACTCCAATAATATAGTATCATCTTGTATAAGATAATCTTTAGCCAAATAAAGCGAATAAATATTATTAGTAGTATCATACACATCATTATCAACATAAGTAATATTAATCTTCTTATCTAACTCTTTTTCTTTAATAAATTTTTTTACATTATCTTTTTTATATCCAAGTACCAAGATAAAATCTTTAATACCAGCTTCTAACAAAGCATCTATTGCTCTTTCTAGCAATGTTTCTCCATGTACATCAAGCATACATTTAGTATTGTTCTTAGTATATTTTCCTAATCTAGATCCTTTACCAGCTGCTAACATTATTGCTTGCATAAAATCACTTCCTTACCTTTTTATAGCAATCATAACTTTTATCTATTTGTTTTAGTTCATTAAATGTATCTATTTCAATAATATCTCCATCATAACATTCTCTTACATGTATTTTATAATTATTCTTACATACATCTAAAATCACTTGTTCCCAATATTTTTCTTTTCCACCAGGCATATTAAATACTTTATCAATATCACTTTCTATCTTCTTACCATCATCTTCATTATAATATGATATGCCATACATTTGATAGCAGTTATATCCCCCTAATTTTTCTTTAGTAATAATACCATTTTTACTTTCAAAGCACCAATCATCAGTTACGTCTACTTTCTTACCTAAAAAATTAGAATAATATTCATATTTTCTTATAATATCAGGATTATATAATACTAAATCAGATTCCAATACATAACTATTTTTAAACTTATCTTTTACCATATATGCAGAAGAAATATTATTCATTTCATTATATTTATCATTATATACAAATTTTATATTTGGATATTTTTTTAATAACACTTCAAATTGTTCTCCCAAATATCCTGTTACAATTATTATTTCTTCTATTTCAGCTCTTACCACAGCATCAAGCAAAGTTTCTATTATTCTCTATCCATTTACTAATACCATTGGTTTAGGTGTATTTAAAGTTATAGGTACCATCCTAGAACCAAAACCAGCCGCTAAAAAGATAGCCCTTTTTACCCTATACGGCTCTAATAAATGCAATCCATCTTCACTTATCAAATTATTTTCATCAATTAATCCCCTCTTTTGAAGATCCATTACTACTTTATTTACAGTACCTAAAGATAAATCTGTTAATTTTGATAATTCTCTTTGCGATAATTTCTTTTTTTCTTTTTCAACACATGTTAATATTTCAAACTCATTATATGTTATATCCATTTATACTTCTCCTACTTTCTTTTCTATTTATTATATATATTATACCTTTTGCTATTACATTAAAAAATAATATAATTAATGATATAATAGCAGCCTCTCCAAGCATCATATTTCCTTCATAATTATTTATAAGTAACGATAATGGCATCGTTTTAGTATTAAATAAAAACGTAATAGCAGATATAGTTACCATAGAATTAACAAAGAAATAAGCAAGCATTTCTCTTATTGTCTTCTTTGTACATGGTATTATTACATCAATTATTATCCTAAATATACTAATATTACATGTTTTAGCAACAACCTCATAATTAGGATTAACCTTCTCTAGAGCATTATATGCCATTAAATATGGTGAAGCAATAAAATGAATAATATTTACTATAACCATAATTATAAATGTATTATATATAAAACTATTCCTAAAACCTATTGAATACGATAATCCTAATACGATTCCTGGTATTGCTAAAGATATTATTGTCAATACATGTATTACTTTTGCTGATTTTCCCTTTATTCTAGCAGTAGTATAAGCAGCAAAATATGCTATAAATGTTCCAAATATGGATACTAAAATAGATATAAATAAAGAATTAAATATATATTTACCAATATTATTATCTATAATATATTCAAAATGTTTAAATGACAAAGTATTATCAATTACAGGATTCTTTACAAAGGCATAATAAATAAACGAACCTAATATTAAAAATATAAAAGCAATTATCAAATAAACAAATATAGTTAATATTACATCCCTCTTTTTATTAGAACTAATTTTATATTCCTTACCTTCAAACTCACCACTACTATAATCCTTAGAAAAATTATCAAACAAAAATGATATAATAGCAGGAATAAGTAAAAATAATCCTATCATTGTTCCTTTAGAATAATCAAGTAATCCTATTACCTCTTTATATAAAAATACAGGTAATGTAATAAACTTTCCCCCTACCGCTAAAGGCACACCATAATCAGTAAATATCATTGTAAATACCGCAAATATAGCAGATAATAATGGCTTTTTCAAATAACATAAAGTTACCTTCTTAAATGTTTGCCATTTATTCATTCCAAGTACTTTAGCAGTACTATACATATTATTATCAATATAATTAAAACCATCATCTAACATTAAAAAAGCTACTGGGAAAGAATACATAATAGAACCAAGTATAATTCCATAACTTCCAATGATATTAAAGCCTAATGACTTTGATATTATACCATTAGCACCAAATAAATTTATTAATCCAAGTCCATGAGATATAGATGGTATAAGCATGGGTACTGTAAGCAATAATTTTAATATAGCTTTATGTTTTATATTAGTTCTATTTAATGTAAAAGCCAAGAAAAAAGCTATCAATATTGATACTATAGTAGATATACTAGTTACTATTAATGAATTAGATAATGCTTCTTTAAAAGCAAAAGACGAAACCAACGATCCAAAATCAGACCATTCTACCCTAATTAACATTTCTAGTAGTGGATAAAAAACTGTTACTAATAAAAATATAAAAATCAATATACTTATTTTACTTTTCTTTTTCATTACAAATCAATTCCTGTACATTTTTCTATTGATGATACTTTCTCTTTTAGATGATTAGTAACAAAGTTTCTAACATAATCATTTTTAGGATGATTAAATATCTTATTAGGAACATCTATTTGTTCAATATTTCCATCATGCATAACCATTACTCTATCTGATAGAGAAAAAGCTTCTTCCTGATCATGAGTTATATATATCATAGTAGTCTTAAATTCCTTCTGAAGAGCCTTCAATTCTTTTCTTAATATTAATCTATTATCAGCATCTAAAGCACTCATTGGTTCATCAAATAAAATTATATCTGGTTTTAAAGAAAGTGTTCTTGCTATTGCAACCCTTTGTTGCTGTCCACCTGATAATTCATGTGGATATTTATTTATATGTTCATCCATATTTACTACGTTTAATACTTTCATGGCTTCCTTCTTAGCCTTATCCTTGTTTTTTAACTTTAAATTTAAAGCATACATAACATTATCTAAAACATTCATATTAGGGAATAGAGCATAGTTCTGAAAAACTATACCCATTCCTCTTTTAGAAGGATCTAAATTTGTAATATCCTTCTCATTCTTAATAATTTCACCACTCGTAGGACTTTCTATACCAATTAAAATCTTTAGTAATGTTGTTTTACCACATCCGGAAGGTCCTAATATCGATAAAAACTCACCATCATTAACTTCAAAACTAATATTATTTAATACAGTTTTATCATTATATACTTTAGTAAGGTTATTTATCTTAAGATTAACCATTTACTTCTCCCCACTTCTCTGTTAACTTATCTTTTGTCTCTATACTATCTATTCCAGTCATATCAGCATCAACCAAATCAGTAGGATAATTTTCTACCTTATTATCTTGATCCTTTAATATTATATCTGGAAGATAATGTTCTTTATCATATTTACCAAAATCATTAATCAACCATTGAAATACTTTTCTTACATTTTCGTTTGTCTCTTTACCCTTAATAATACCAAATGATGTAGTATTATATGGAGACCCAGTATCTAACGAAACAATCTTAAAATCATATCCTTCATTAATTGCATGTACACCTTGTGATGTCATTCCCATAGCAATAGCTATTTCTCCTTGTTTTAATAAATTAGTAGGTCCTGATCCAGAAGTTGTATATTCTCTCATATTCTCTTTTAATTTTTTAAAATATTCTATTGCTTTATCCTCCCCCATAATATTTACAACATTCAAATAAAAACCATATCCAGTACCTGAAGTTTTTGGATCAGGCATTGCTATTAATCCTTTATATTCTGGCTTTAATAAGTCATCATATGTTTTAGGAATATTTAACTTATGTTCTTTAAAATATTTATTATCAATGATTAAATTCATAGTATATTTAGTCCAAGTCAAATAATTACTATCATTATTTACACCATCTAAATAAATACTAGTATCAAAATCAGATAAATCTGCAAAATTATCTTTGACATCTTTCATATGAGCTGTCTCCAAATCCAATACTATATCTGCCTCTACTTTTGTGCCTTCATTTTTAATTTTAGCAGCACAATTTCCTGTAGCCATATATTGCACTACAACATCCATATCAGGAAATTCTTCTTTTACCATTTTCTTTAAATCCTGATTTCTTTCTTCTTCCATAGAGCTATATATTACTACTCTATCTTTATTTGAACCACACCCCGTTAACAATAACATTAAGGTTAATCCTAAAAATATTATTTTTTTCTTCATCAATCTTCTCTCCTTCTTGAACCATTTTGTTCATAATTAGATTATAACATAATATTTTGAACATTACAATACCAACAAAAGAAAAAGAAACAATAAATGTTTCTTTCATTATTTATTTTATTCAGTCACAATAAATCCATCAGGTATCGGTCTTGTCTTTTCCATGTTATCCCAATTTATAGGATGATTTATTAATTCATTATTTATAACTAAAGCACTAGAATTACCACCATCTAGATTAGCAGCATTATAAGCATGATATCTAAGTAAGATATCTACTAAGTCGTTCATATCAGCACCTTTACTTTTTAAACTTCTACCATCAATTACTAAAAATAACACTATACCATCTTGCCTTTGAGCAATAGCACTTCTAGGATGAGTACCATATCCACCATTACCATTAATAAAAGCACTCTTCCCATTAACTATTAAAAATGGTCCAAATTCTACAGCATCTCTTATTCCCATATTAATAGCTTCATTAGCACTTATCTTACCAAGATATAACTTATTATCATTAGTAAATCCAACTATACCACCACCATATTGACTAGTACCATAATTACTAATTATCTTACCTCCAGATATAATAGCTCCCATAGGCTGTCCACCACTACCCAATCCTTCAGCATCCAAAAAGCCACCACCATTTATAGCAACAACAGCATTTTCTCTCTTAGCCATATCGACTAAATATTCACCGTCACTACCCAAATATCTACTATAAGTAACTTTAATTTTAGAAGGATCATATATTGCTACAAGATATCCCCTATAACCATTTTCTTCTATTTCTATTAATTTATAAATATCATTTTTATTTCTATCTAATATTTCCTTATCATATTTATCTTTATAATTATTATCTTCTTCAAGAATTAAACTAGTATCAGTATTTCCATCAGGTTCTATCATACTATGTCTTTCTAAAATCTTATTAATAGTCTCATCATTATAAAAAGTTCTAGCAATATATTGATGCCTCATTGTACTCATAGCGGTAGTAACAAGCCAGTCTCTAAAGTTATTATAAGGACCATATAAAAGAAAAAGTACTATAACTGCAATAACATCACATATACTAAGAATAATAGTAAAAATATTATCCCTTTTCTTTTCTTTATCAATTCCATCCCTTTTTCTTCTCATAAGTACTACTCCTTTTTGTATACAAATTATTTATTGTTTAAATATTTAACAACTCTCTCTATCTCATCATCCCCTATTAAAGGAATAATAACTCTAGATAAATTCTTATCACTATCCAAATACATTCCATCATTATTAAGCGATTCATTAACAATATTAGATAAAAATATATTATATTCCCCTCTAGTAGTCATATAAAAACTAATCTTACAAGTATTATTATTAGTAAATATCCTAACCATATCATCATTAGATAAAGTATCAGTAGACACAATCAAATGAATATTACATTTATCTCCAAGTGATAATAAATAATTAATATCCTCATCAACACTATTATCCATTTCTAACATTTCATATATCTCATCTATAAATACTAGTATTCTCTCCCTATTACCATTCTTTACTCTTTCTTCAAATTCTCTTCTTAATAACTTAATCTTCTTAATAACATCATCTTTCCCATTAACAACCTCACATACATTAGCAAAATCATTATAATTAATACTTTGTGTATCAAGTATAATAATCTTAGTATCAGTATAATTAATAAGAACATTCATAATAATATTTCTAAATAAATTAGTCTTACCGCTGCCACTAGTACCAGTAACCAAAAGATTCTTATCCTTATCAAAATCAAAAATAATAACCCTATCTTCTTCATCTAAACCTAAAGCTACCTTAAATTTATCATCTTTCTTATACATAGATAATAATTCCTTTAAAGTAAGAATATCCCTTTTCATATTAAGAACTTTAATCTCTATTTCATTATCACTAATTCTATCTATCTTTAATTCTTCTTTAGGTACTCCTAAAGCTAAAGCAATCTCCTTATTATATTCTATAATATCATTATAATCCTTATCATCATTCCAACTAATACGATATATAGTTACTAAACGATAAACATTATACGTAACTTTAGGATTAAAACCAAAAGCCTTAAGAGTATTATGTAAATTACTAACAAACAAATCAGCATTAAGAACATTTCTCTCATTATCAAAAGTTGGATTATTTAACAAATTAATCATTTCTTACTCCTCCAATTATTTCTTCTTCCTATTTTTTATTAGTATATTACCAGTCATCTCACTAGGAATATCAAGTCCCATCAAATATAATATTGTCGGAGCAACATCACCAAGCTTACCATCTAATAATTTAACCTTCTTATCAAGAACAATAAAAGGTACCAAATTAGTCGTATGACTAGTATTAATACTACCATCTTTATTTCTCATAACCTCACAATTACCATGATCCGCTATTATTATCATAGTATATTCATCAAGAGAAATATTTTTTAATATCTTACCAATACATTCATCAACAGTCTCTACAGCCTTAATAGCAGCATCATAATCACCAGTATGACCAACCATATCACCATTAGCAAAATTAAGTACAACCAAATCCTCCATATTACTAGTAATTTCTCTTACCAAAGAAGCAGTAATCATATTAGCACTCATTTCTGGTTCCCTATCATAAGTAGCTACTTTAGGACTAGGTATTAATATTCTTTTTTCATTATCATACACTTTATCAATACCACCATCAAAAAAATAAGTAACATGAGCATATTTCTCAGTTTCAGCAATTCGTAATTGAGTAAATCCCTTTTTTGATATATATTCTCCTAAAGTATTTTTAATTTTAGGAAGTTCAAAAGCATAAGGACAAAGCACCGTATCAGTAACATGCATCATACTAACAACCTTAAGATTATTAATCTTACATCTATCAAAACATTCATATTTATCATTAGTAAACGCACTAGCTAATTCTCTTAATCTATCAGGTCTAAAATTAAAAAATATAATACCATCATTATCTTCTATAAGCCCATTTTCTATAGTAGCAGTAGGTACAATAAATTCATCTGTTATCTTATTTTTTTGACTACTTTTCCATACTTTTTTAACATCTACTACTAAAGAAGGTTTAGTCATAACATCATAGCTCTTTTTAACCCTATCAAATCTATTGTCCCTATCCATACCATAATATCTACCACTAATAGAAGCAATCTTACCAAGTTTTAAACCCTTCATCTTTTTCTCTAACGCTTCAATATATTTAATACCACTAGTAGGACTAACATCCCTGCCATCAGTAAATATATGAACATATACATTTTTAACATTTTCTTTTTTACATAAATCAAGTAAAGCAAATAAATGATTAATATGAGAATGTACCCCACCATCAGATAATAAACCAATTAAATGTAACTTAGAATTATTATCTTTAACATGTCTAATAACTTTTAAAAATTCATCATTACTATAAAAAGACCCATCTTTTATTTTGCTATTTATTAGTTCTAACGATTGATATACTAGTCTACCAGCTCCAATATTAGTATGACCAACTTCACTATTACCCATTTGACCTTTAGGAAGTCCAACACTCTCACCAGAGGCAATCAAAGTAGCACTAGGATAATGATCCCATAAATAATCAAGTACTGGTGTTTTAGCATTATACACAGCATTATATTTCTTTTCTTTAGATAACCCTATACCATCCATAATGCATAATAATATTTTCTTCATTATATCACCTATTTCCTATATAATTATATATGATATTTATTTATTTGTAAATAAAATAATTAAAGTTAAAAAAATATATTTTTGCAATATCCTTGTACCTTTTTTGCCATTTTTAGTATCAAAAAATGCACATTTTTAGATATTTTTCTATATTTTTACATTAAATATATTAAAATATTATATTTTTTTAATATATTTATGATAAAATAAAGAAAAGGAGAATGATAAATATGAATTTAAAATATTTCAGAAAAGCAATACTATTAATACATGGCTTTGCCGGAGGCAATTATGACTATGGAGAAATAGGAAATGACTTAGAACTATATAGCAATTTTGATGTATATACATTTACCCTACCAGGTCATGAAAAAATGATAATAGATAAAGTAACAAGAAATGATTGGATAAATAAAGCCGAAGAAGAAATAGAAAAAATAATCAATAATGGTTACCGTGAAATATATATTATAGGCCATAGTATGGGAGGAGTTATAGCTTCTTACTTAGCAAGTAAATATAAAGAAGTAACAAAGCTAGTTTTAGCAGCTCCAGCCTTTCATTACTTAGCCTTTAATGGTGATAAAGTAGACGTAGCAAAAAGTATAAAAAAATTACCCAAATTATTTAAAAACTATAAACCAGAAGAAGTATTATCCAGATTCTTCAAAATACCAATACCAACCATTAGAGAATTCATGCTTTTAGTAGAAGAACACACAGGTGATGTAAAAAATATAACCTGCCCAACACTAATAATACATGGAGATAAAGATGACATCGTACCAAAAGATTCCGTATTATATGTATATAATACTATAGCAGCAAAAAGCGTTACCCTAGTAGAAATCAAAACACTTACTCATGATTTATTTATCAATAACAGATATGAAGAAGTAAAAGAATTAATAACAAACTTTCTTAGAAAAAAACCAAAATTTGGCAAATACACAAAAAAAATATGATTATATCAAAATAATCATATTTTTTATACTCTTTTTCCTATTACTAATAAATATTTCTTATCATACTTAGCATAATCACTATGTGTACTACAAGTCTGAAGTAATAAAATCTCATCATCAGCACTAACATCTACATTAGTATCATACATCGACTTACTCTTAAGTTTATTCAAATGTTCCAAATAATCACTATCATTAGCAAAGTTAATATTCATATAAGTAAAATCACTATACTCCACAAATACCGAAAATATCTCATATTTCTTCTTAACATTATTTGTAGTAACATAAATATATTTATGATCATCATAATAATTCTTATCATAATAATTCTCTAATATCTTAAAAGGCATATCTACACGTGAAGAATTATGACCAAATATCAAAAGCTTTTTACTATTATCTATATCAACCCTATAATCCAAATAAATAGATCCCATATAATTATCTTCTTTATCAGGTGTATGATTCAAATAATACTCATTATCCTCCCCCTGCATAATAGGAGCACTATAATCCGTATTATCAAAAGATAAAATACCTACCACATCATCATTATTATACTTTTCCTTTAACTCATTTATTTCTTTACTATAATCAGTAGGATTAGTAACATTATTATTTCTCTCAACATCAAAATCAATTTTCTTATCATTCTTATTATAAAACAAATATACCATTACCATAATAACAAATAAAACAAATAAACTAATAACTAATATTATCTTTCTTTTTTTCATAAAAATCTCCTTGGCTAAGTATTATAGCATTATTTAACATATTGTCAAGCATTAACATTATGTAATAATCATAACTATTTTAAACTAAGTTTATCATATACTTTATCAAATATCTCATTAAATTTACGTGCCTCATCTTCAGTATTCTTACAAGATAAACTAATTCTAATACTAGAAGAAGCAATATCATTATCATGATATATAGAATTAATAGCATTAGACAAAGAAGAAGTAGAACAAGCACTTTTAGTAGATAAATAAATACCTTCTTCTTCCATAGCATGAATAAAAGTTTCAGGCTTAATTCCCTTCAAACTAAAATTAATTATATAAGGAATACTATTTATAGTACTATTAATATGTATATCATCATATTTATTTAAATTATCTTTAATAATATTATTAATTTTACTAACATATTCATAATTACTATCAACATTAGGAATAACAAGTTCCAAAGCCTTCATTAAACTACATATCAAAGGTAAAGCAGGTGTACCACTACGAAAATCAGTAGTACTCTTTCCACCATGTATTAAATTATCAATAACAATATTATCCCTTTTTATAAGCAATCCAATACCCTTCATACCAAATATCTTATGAGCAGACATACTCATAAAATCCATATCACTAAAATCTATATTTACTTTTCCAATAGCCTGTGTAGCATCAACATGAAAATAACATTTAGGATATTTCCTTACAACCTTACTTATCTCTTTAATATCTTGCTTAATACCAAGTTCACTATCAACCATAGCAATAGACACTAAAATAGTATTATCATTAATAAGTCTCTCCAAATCATCAAGATCTATCATACCATCAGACTTAACCTTAACATAATCAATAACAAAGCCTTTCTTTTCTAAATATTTACATGTCTCAATAATAGAAGAATGCTCTAAATAACTAGTAATAATATGATTACCCCTATTTCTATATTTAGAAGCAATTCCCTTAAAAACAGTATTATTAGATTCACTAGCACCAGAAGTATAGATTATTTCACTAGGCTTTACTTTTAAAAGTTTACTTATCCTATCAGTAGCATAATTTTCAAGTTCTTTAGATTTAATACCCAAAGAATGTAGAGAATTAGAATTACCAGGATAATTCTTACATACCTTATTAAAAGTATCAAGTACCCTATCATCTACAAAAGTAGTAGCACTATTATCAAAATATATCATAGTATCCCTTCTTTCTCTAAATATTCTATCACATCATTCATAAATATACAATAATAAACCTATTGCTTTATTCCAAGTAATATATTATTATATTTATGGTGATTCATTTATGAACGAAGATAACTTAATCAAATACTATAATAAATTTAATGAAGACAAAAGACTAACTAGAAGACATGGTATCATAGAATATACCACATCTATGAAATATATTCACAAATATTTAAAAAAAATAGATAACCCTAAAATAATTGATATTGGAGCAGGTACAGGTAAATACTCATGCACTTTATATGATGAAGGATATAATATTACCGCAATAGAATTAATAAAACACAATCTAATGACTCTTAAAAAAAAGAATAATAATATAAAAGCCTATCAAGGTAATGCCACTGATCTATCAAGATTCAAAGACAATACTTTTGATGTTGCCATATTATTTGGACCTATGTATCACCTAATTAGTGAAGAAGAAAAAATAAAAGCACTAAGTGAAGCTAAAAGAATTATTAAAAAAGGTGGTCTCATTTTTATTAGTTATTATATGAATGAATACGCTATTATTACTCATGGTTTTAGAGACAATAACATAATATCTTCTATAGAAAATAATCTTGTTAACAAAACTTATCACATTACTCCTAAAAATAACGATCTATATAGTATGGTAAGATTAGAAGACATAAATAGATATAAAAATAAACTCAATCTTAAAAGAATTAAAATACTAGCTCAAGATGGTCCTAGTGATTATCTTAGAAGTATTATAAATAAAATGGACGATAAAACTTTCTCTATTTACCTCGATTATCATCTAAAAACTTGTGAAAGAAAAGAATTACTTGGAGCTTCTTCTCATGTTATGGATATTCTAAAAAAATAAATTAATTACTTTTATTTTCATCAATATATTCATAACCAAGACTATTATTGTTTGTTATAACCTTATCTCCAAGTTTATTTTCAAAATCATCTTTTGCTATTTTGGCAGTGTTACCACCCATTATAGCAATTTTTTTATTTTCTTCTAAGCCATAGGGATTATACTTTTTAGCAAGTTCTCTAGTAGCCACTTCACCCAAATCAGTTAATATAATCTCTATATCTGACATATTATCTCTTAATGATTCTTTTCTAATACCTTTATATTCTTTATATTCACTAGCCTTCATACCTGACCAACTTTTATATATTTCATTAGTCAATATTCCATATTCATAATCTTGAGTAATCCCCCTACTTTTCCATATATCTGTCAGCTTATTTCTATTCAATATACCATTCAATCTAGATTCAATCCATTTATCAGAATATTCTTTTTTACGATAATAATTAACTGCATGATTAATTGCTATCTCCGGATCAAATACTTCATCAATTATCTCACTGCCTAAGTTAGCAGCCGCATCTTCATAGGTTTAACCTTAGGACTAGGTATAGACTCAATTAATCTTAAAATACCTTTAGTATCAAGTGTGTCAGTGTTATAATATTTGCCATCTGCAGATTGCATTTTCAGTTGTCCGACTTTTTCGGACAACTCACTTCCTTCAACTTTAAGTTTCTTTTTTAAATCACTCCAATACTTTCTTGCTCTAGAACTTTCAGTTAACGCTCCAATAACATCTACAACACTAAAATAATAGTCACCCTTTTCTCCATCACAAATACTTCTAATTTTTTTTCCTTCAAATAAATTTGAAATTGTACTTAATCTATTTTCTTCCATATAAAACCTCTTTTTTATCGTATAAAAACAATAATTGTATATAACCTTGCCACCCTTGCATAAAATGTTATATTTTGTTTTTACAGCGTCAACACATTTTAGCACATATGTTCGCTATAAAAGCTATTTTTTTATAAAAAGAAAAAAGCAAGTATTTCTACTTACTTACTGGTAATACTGATATACTTCTAGCAATATCTAACAATTCACTCTTAGATAACTTATCACTTACAACATAATATTCAATATTATTATCAATCCAATTAACCGAATTGTCATTTACAATTGCTACCGTAGAAGCCATAACCTCAAGTTCACCATAAGTTGGTACTATCAAATGCTCTTTTTCATAAGTAACAGTCTCCTCTATTAACATAAAAGGATTATCCCCATCAAATGTTAATATAAGTCTCTCACCATCATCCTTGCTTACCTTTTCTTTATTAGATAAATATGTATTAGCAGGTATATACATTGGATAAATTACATCCTCAATAGAACTAGTTTGCCTAGTTTCACTACTTTTCTTATCCTCATTCTTATTCTCATTTACATTAGTATTCTTATTCTCATTTACATTAGTATTATTATTTTCAGTAGTACTATTATCTTCTACTTTATTATCAGTAGTATTCTTATTCTCATCACTATTGTTCTCTCTATTTGTAGTATTATCTGTATTATCTTCTTTAATATCAATTATTTGTTTTAAATCAAAATAATTATCATTAAACTTACTATTTAAATCTATTTTATTAAATTTCATCGTAATTTGCGCAGTACCATTATTATCAAAAACAGTTACCTTTTTAATATTATTACTCTTATCTAATAATATCTCTTGTTTTACCAATTTAGAATTATTTGGATAATTAGCGGCCACAATAATCTTAGAACCATCATCAACCTTTTCAAATGTCCTATTTGCATCATTAGTAATATCATCTAATAAAGGTCCTAATAAATACACTTGTGAATTATTATATGGCCAATCGCTTTGAAATTTAAAACTCTTATTAATTCTAGGAGTAACAACATATACACCATCAGAGTTACGCAAAATTATTTGTTCATGATTATTAACTGTATTTACCAAACTAACCTTATAATTATCTTTTTCTTTATATGATACATTAACATTATAAGTATATACTTCTTCATTATTAACAATTTCCAATGTTCCATCAACATAATAAGCTTTAGAATCATTAATTTTTTTAGTTAAATCCTTAATAACATCACTCTCACTATTTTTACCACATCCACTAATAGCAAATACACCAATTATCATTATCAAAAACAATAACTTTTTTTTCATTCTTCACCTTCCTTATTCTTTCTCTAAATTATATTAAATAAAATTTCTTATATGATGAATAATTTATAATTTTCTGCAGAAAATATTATAAAAAGGAGGATATTATTAATGAACACATTATATAAAATAGCTCTAGTTATCAGTATAATAGGATGTATAAACTGGGGTTTAGTAGGTATTTTCAACTTTAACCTAGTAGAATACCTTTTCGGAGACGAAAGTATGTTAACAAGAATAGTATATATTCTAGTACTACTTTCAGGTCTAGTTAATATAGGTATACTTACTAAAGATTTAGATTAATAGATCATTTACAGTGATCTATTTTTATTTTTCACAACAAATGTCAATTTTCCAATCTTTTATCAATTATGTAGATTTTTTTACTTATTTATAGTATAATTTATATGGGAGGTATCCCATGAGTTATAAAATTAACTTTAATAGTACTTACGCTAATAGAGGTATGGGACTTGAGAATGATATCAATGAAACAAATAAATACTATCTAACTTATGATATTGCTCTTATTTATAAAAAGCCAACCCCTATTAGAATAACAAAAACCAATTATAAGGATATGCGAATTACTGATGGATTCTTTGAAACTCAATCAACATTAGATTATAATGGCGTATATAAAGGTTATTATATCGAATTCGATGCCAAAGAAACTAATAGTAGTACTAGTTTCCCAATCAGTAATATTCATGAGCATCAACTAGCATATATTAGAAAAGTAATAAAGCATCAAGGAATTGTCTTTTTAATTGTCAGATTTAACAATTTACATAAAGATTTTATTATTCCAGGTAATAATTTAATAAATTATGTAGATAACACAGAAAGAAAATCTATTCCACTTGACTACTTTGAAAATAACTGCTACAAACTAGATATCAAATATGCTCCTAGACTTGACTATATAAAAATAGTTGATAAACTAATCAATGAGATAGAAAAATGATACTAATAATTATTATGTATATAACTATAACAGTATTAAGTATCATTACATTTGGTATAAAAGGTTCATTAGTACTATTAATTATCTCACCATTACTAATTGTATATCTCAATTCAAATAGTATAAATATAAAAAAGAAGAATATTGAAAAAAGAAATTTTAGAGAAAGAAAGGAAGTTGAATTTGTGAGTTCTAGAGATAGAAAAAAAGCTATTTCTGATGGTACAAAGAAAAAAGTACCTAAGAAAAAAACTACTACAAAAAGCACTAATAGTAGTAGAAAGAAAGAAAATAATAAAACCGAAAGGAAAAATAATATAATAGGAAAAGAAAAATTTAAAGATAAAAGTATAAGAAGGAAAATCTTAATTATCATTTTAGGATTTGCTATATTCTGTATTTTTGCAGCAGCCCTATTTATGCTATACATTATTATAAGTAGTGGTTCTTTTGATCCAGAAGCACTAAAAAATCAAGATCAAACAGTAATATATGATAAAGATAATAATGTTATAGCTACCTTAGGAGCTCAAAAAAGAGAATCTATTGCTTTTGATGATTTACCTCAAGTACTAGTAGATGCTCTTGTGGCTACTGAAGATTCAAGATTTTACCAGCACAATGGTGTTGATATGGCAAGATTTATGAAAGCAACTCTTCTTAATCTTGTAGGTCGAGATGATGCCGGTGGAGCTTCTACTCTTACAATGCAAACAGTAAAAAATAATCTAACAAAAAAAGATACTGTTGAAACAAATAAAATAAAGAAAATAGTAAGAAAATTTCAAGATGTATATTTATCAGTTTTCTTTTTAGAGAAAAAATATACTAAAGATGAGATATTAGAAATGTATGTTAATGACAGTTGTTTAGGAGGAACAGTTTATGGTGTTGAAGAAGCCAGTAAATATTACTTTGGTAAAAATGTTTCCGAACTAAGTTTACCAGAGGCAGCACTATTAGCAGGCATGTATCAAGCTCCTAATAGATATAATCCATACAAAAATCCTGAAGCAGCAACAAAAAGAAGAGATACCGTACTAACATTAATGGTTAGACACGGATACATAACTGAAGAAGAAAAGAAAATGGCTGAGGATGTTAGCGTTGAAAGCATGTTAGCTGGCGGTGGTACTCAAAGTGATTATCAAGGTTACATTGATACCGTAATTGAAGAAGTAGAAAATAAAACAGGTAATAACCCAGCACAAGTATCAATGAAAATATATACAGCTATGGATAGAACAGTTCAAGATGGTATTAATAAAGTACTTAGTGGTGAAGATCACACTTGGGCTGATGATACAGTACAAGCAGGTGTTGCTGTTACTAATGTTAATGATGGTACAATCGTAGCAATCGGTGCAGGTCGTAATCGTAATGCCGGAGATTGGAATTACGCAACACAATCACGTAGACAACCAGGAAGTACCGCTAAACCAATATTTGATTATGGTCCAGGTATGGAATATAACGATTTCTCTACATATACCCTATTCAATGATGAACCATGGACTTATACAAATGGTCCAGAAATAGGAAACTGGGATGGTAGTTATCAAGGATTAATCACATTAAGACAAGCACTAAGTGTATCAAGAAATATACCAGCTCTTAAAGCTTTCCAACAAGTAGATAAAAAGAATATTGTTACCTTTGTTAATAATCTAGGATTAGATGTTGCATATAGTACAAAATCAGAAAACTATAAAAAAGACGAAAAAACTGGAGCAGATAACGTTATCAATGAAGCCTACTCCATCGGTGGTATGGCATATGGTGTTACACCACTAGACATGGCCGAAGCATATGCATCATTTGCTAATGGAGGATATCATATTGAAACCCATGCTGTAACAAAAATAGAATATAGAAGTACTGGAGAAACAGTAGATTTCTCTGAAGAAAAGAAAAAAGTTATGTCAGATTCAACAGCATATCTTATGAACAACGTATTAAAATACGCTGTTGATTATGGATTCAATGGTGGAGCAAAAGTAGCTGGATCTACAGTAGCAGCCAAAACAGGAACATCAAACTTATCGGAAGCCACAACAAAAGCCCTAGGAATTCCTAGTAGTGCCGTTAACGACTTATGGACTGTTGCCTACACACCAGAATACTCAGTAGCATTATGGTATGGATATGAAAAAGTCGATAGTAGTCACTATCTAAGTGGTGCTAGTGCTCCAAAAGATGCCGTTATGCGTTCAGTAATGAAATATATACCAAAAACAACAAAAGAATGGGAAATGCCTTCATCAGTAGTGGCTACCACAGTTGAAAAAGAAACATGGCCAGCACAACTACCAAGTGAATATACACCAAGTGATATGGTTATAACAGAATACTTTAAAAAAGGAACACAACCTACTGAAGTATCGCAAAGATATGCAAAACTAGATGAAGTAACTAACCTATCAAGTACTAAAACATCAGAAGGATATAAACTAACATGGAGTTGGAAAGAACCAGATGTACTTAGCTCAACTTACCTAACAAAATATTTTAGCAACTCCGTATTTGGAAAAAGTTCTGCTAATTACTTACAAGCAAGACTTAACTATAATAGCAGTACTCTAGGAGGAAATGGATTTGGTATCTATGTAAAATCACCTTCTGGAAACTTAGATAGAATTGCATTTACAGAAAAAACAGAATACATATACCATCCTACTACTAGCGGAAATATTGAAATAGTAGTAAAAGCCGAATATGGTAATTTCAAAGCAAATGCTAGTAATGGTGTTTCAACAACAATTAATAGTACTGGTGGTAGTAGTTCAAATAGTGATAAATTAGAATTAACATTAAATGATAATACAACAAATTACAATAAAGGTTCTTACAATGATTCAGGAATAAAAGTAACCTTTGAAGGTGAAGATGTAACAAGTAGTTCTCTAATTACATACAAATTAAATGGTACTACTAAACTTACAGTAAATGACTTAGAAGATGCTATCAATAATCTAGAATCTGGAGAAGAAGCCACTATTACTTATAGTGTTGTATATAAACTAAAATATAAAAATAGTATTACAAAAACAATAAAAATAAATTAACAAAATAGACTTGCAAATGCAAGTCTATTTCTTTTCTTTATCTTCATTTTTTCTAATATATTGATAATAATATGCTGAATTCTTTTTAAGCTCAGTATTAAGCTTATCAATACCCATTTCTTCAGCTAAAGTCTTAGAATCAGAAAACAAATTAGTACCAATACCAAGCCTATTACCCTCAATATTTACTCCCATAGCTCCAAGCGTAGTAGGAAACATATCCATCGTAGTAAATATCCTATTCTTATTTCTTACATTATTATCATTATATACATTAATAAAAGTATTAAATACAGTTCTCTTATACCCATTATCCAACTTATAAAAATTATTCTGCATAGTAGGATGATCACCAGTAATAATAATAGTCGTATTATCATAAAAATCTTGTTCCTTAACCCATGATATAAAATCACTAACCATTTTATCAGAACAATAGAAAGAATTAGCATAATGATTATCAAATACCTCTTCACAATCATCCTCCAAATAACCATCAGCAAAATGAGTATCAGCAGTTAATAAAGTCAAATTAAACGGTTCATCATCTTTAGATATCTCCATTAACTTCTCTTTAGCATAAGTAAATAACTTCTTATCTTCATAACCCCACCATTTATAATAATCACTACTTATTTTACCTTCTTTAATAGCGGTATAATAATCACTTATCTCATAACCATGAGTACTAAAATAAGCCTTTCTACCACCAAACTCCGAATCAGAACCAATCATCAAATAATTATTATAACCATTATCTTTTAAAATATCACCTAAAGTAACAATATTACTAAATTTAGTACTATTACTATCATAGTCATCAACTTTTAATTTTAAAGGTACTCCCGAAGTCTGTGCAATCATCGCCGCCACTGTCCAACTAGTACCATATGACTCCTCAGCACCACCAAGTAAATTACTATTAGAAAAATTCAAATTATTCAAAGCCATATTTTCTAAATTAGGCATTATCGAAACATCAAATGTACCACCATTTGCTTTACTAACATTAGAAGTTTCAGTAGATTCCATAAAAATATATATCAAATTCCTCTTCTTATTAGGAAAATCTATCTTAACATCATTACCAGATACATAATAATCTTTAAATAAATCACTATTAACTAAACCATTAAAAGCAAAATCAAAAAAACCAACACTTATTCCTAAACAAATTATAGATATTGCAAGAACTATTCTATTATATCTCTTAGTATTTTTTATCGGTAATATTTGTTTTTCCTTCTTTTTACTATTTCTTATATATAACTTCTTATCAAAATCAATCGTAGGTAATAAAAATATCCCATATATTATTACAAAAACAAAGAAAGCAATAATATAACTTATAAATTTAACTGGTTGTCCACCTGCTCCAGAAATCTTAAGAACACTATACATATACTGATCAAAAGAAGAATTATATATATTAACCTTCAAATATATAGATAATAATAATATAATTGAAGCAATTATTAATAATATATTATCTTTAAATTTCCATTTTTTCATCTCACACCTCTTCTTAACCATTATACTATATATCAAACAAAAATAAAAGATAGAAAATAAATTCTATCTTAATACGAAATACTCATTATACCATTTCAAGAAACTATAAACAGCCCAAATACGCCTATAATTATCCTTTACCCTATTCTTATGTTCATCCAATATTCTTAATAAATAATCATTATTAAATAACTCTTTAGCAATATCCGTATTAAAAGTATTCTTAATCTCATTATAAAAATCATCTTCTCTAATCCATTCCCTTATAGGTACAGGAAAACCAAGTTTTTTCTTCTTATAAGCATCATTAGGAATAACCCTTTTAGCGGCATTTCTTAAAGCAACCTTAGTAATACCATCAGATACCTTATATTTTCTAGGTAACATTGACGAAATCTTAAACACTTCCATATCCGTAAAAGGTACTCTAGATTCAATAGAATGAGCCATCGTCATCTTATCTACTATAGTCAAAATATTATTACTAAGCCAATATCTAATATCAACAGCAAGCATCTTATCAAGCTTATTATAATCCTTATACTCTTCATATATATCTTTAGTTATATCCCTATTCTTAATATAATTATCACTATTCAATACATCTTTAAGTTCATCATCATAATACGTTCTATTAATACTAACATAAGAATCCTCTAAAGACTTACCTCTTCTTATAATATATCTTGTAATCTTATTCTTAGGCAATACCTTACATATACCAGCAAAAGATTTCCTTAACCATAGAGGTAACTTAGTATAAAAATTACCATCATAACTATTATACCCTCCAAAAAATTCATCAGCACCTTCTCCAGATAAAACAACCTTAACATCACGACTAGCTAACCTAGATAAAAAATAAACAGCAATAGCACAACCATCCGCAGTAGGTTCATCCATATGATAATAAACATCACTAATAGCCTTCATATATTCCTCTTTAGATATCTTTTCACTAATATTCTTTATCTTTAACTTATCAGTCAAATCTTTAGCATAATCAATCTCACTATATTTAGCCAAATCAAAACCAATAGTATAAGTTTTATCAGGTCTAGCTAAACTAACCAAATAAGAAGAATCAACACCACTAGAAAGAAATGAACCGACCTCAACATCACTAATCAAATGATGTTTAGTAGAATCTTCCATAACATTAGATATCTTATCTACCATTTCATCAAAACTATCCTTAGAAGAAGAAAAAGAAACCTTAAAATACCTATTAATCTTAATATCACCATTCTTAACATTAATAGTCATATAATTACCCCCAGGTAATCTATAAACATTTCTAAAAAACGTCTCATCCGTAGGAGTAAAACTAAAAGTCAAATAAGGTCCCAATAATTCCTTATTAAGTTCTTTTACAAATTTAGGATGAGCTAAAAAACTCTTAATCTCAGATCCAAATAAAATAACATCATTATTCTTATAATAATATAAAGGCTTAATACCAAATTGATCTCTAGCTATAAAAACCTCATCTTTATTCTTATCATAAATAGCAAAAGCAAACATACCTCTAAGCTTATTAAGTAACTCATGACCCCATTTTTCATAACCATGAAGTATTACCTCAGTATCAGTATTAGTGGTAAATTTATATTCCTTCAACTCTTCTTTTAATTCCTTATAATTATATACTTCACCATTATATACAATTAAAACACTCTTATCTTCATTATATATAGGTTGATCTCCACCCTTTATATCAATTATAGATAATCTTCTTTGTCCCAAAGCCACATAATCATCTACATAAATACCTTCAGCATCCGGACCACGATGTATAATTCTATTATTCATTTCTTTAATTAATTTATCTTTATTTTTTTCTTTACTTATAATTCCATTAATTCCACACATATTAATACCTCTCTTACATATTAGTATACCACAAAAGAAAAAAAGTAAAAACTCTTTTACCATTTCTTTACTTATTATTTACAAAATCTATCTTTATATGAACAATGTTTACATATATCCAAATAGACCTTATTACTATTAAAACCTTTAATAGTATTTAAATATTTATCACTACTAAGAATATCTTCCATATTCATATCAAAAATATTACCAAGATTACTCTCACCTTCAGCATCCAAACAGCAAACACAAACAGTCCCTGAAGCAAGAATAGCAATCTGTTTTTTACCACCAAGACAAGTACCATTTTCATTATAATACTCATTATAAGTACTAGGCCAATCAAACTTACTATCCAAACTCAAATATACATTATCCTCAAGTTTCATCTTATCATATAATTCAAGAACATTATATTTATTCCTAATCATATCTAAATACTTATTATTTAAAGTATCCATACTTTTATCCAATGTCCAAAATCTATAACTAACATAACAAGATAACCTATCAACACTATAAAAAATATCATCTATATAATTACTCTTATTATTCTCACTATGAAGAGATATATTAATCTGATAAATATTATCATACTTATTAAGTACATCTAGTTTATCTCTAATAAACACCCCATTAGTAGTAATACATACTCTTTTCTTATATTTCTTACAAATACCAAGAATATCATCCAAATAATGATGTGTAAGAGGTTCTCCCTTAACATGAAGATATACATAATCAGTATAATCACATATCTTTTTCATAACAATCTCAAATTCATCAGGAGTCATTTCCCTTTTATCACTTCTAGTAAGACTACAAAAAGAACAACTCAAATTACAAACATTAGTTATTTCTACATATATTCTTTTAAACTTCATATCATATCATCCTTTAATTCAACACCCAAAATATTTATTTTAAGACTATCACAATAGACTTAAAATAACACTCTAAGACCTAGGACCTAGGCTTAGAGTGCATAGAATAATATTTACACATATCCTTCAATTTACAATCATCACATATCGGATTAATAGCCTTACACTTATATCTACCAAAAAACACCAACTGATGATGTACCCTATTCCATTTATCCTCAGGAATTCTCTTCATAAGCTTCTTTTCCACAACAATTACATCATCACTTTCATTAGCTAGTCCAAGTCTTTTACTAACCCTATTAACATGCGTATCCACCGCTATGGTAGGTTCATTATATATAACAGATAAAAAAACATTCACCGTCTTTCTACCTACTCCAGGAAGAGACTCCAAATATCCCCTATTATTAGGAATAGGCATCATATTATCATTTATCAATCTATTAGCAATTTCCTTAATAAATATACTTTTCTTTTTATAAGTACCAATAGGCTTAATTATCTTCTCAATATCCTTAATATCAGCATTAGCAATATCATAAATAGACTTGTATCTATTAAATAATACCTTATTTACCTCATTTACCCTCTTATCAGTAGTTTGAGCACTCATTACTATTGCCATCAATAATTCATAATCTTTTGTATATTCAAGTTCACATCTAGGATTAGGAAACAATTCATCTAAATAATCAATTATTCTATTAATCATCATTTAACCAGTCATAGAAGAAAACATCCTTAGTTTCCTCTTTTCTACTTTCCCTAGCCTTATTTTTAGCTTCCATAACATCATTTTTACTCTTATAACCCTTTTTACGCCAATTATATAAAATAGTTTCAATATAGCGAAGACTAGTAACCCCATTATAAATAGCTTCCTTCAAAGCTTCCATAATTAACTCATGAGAAAAATTATCATCAATCCATCCCTTAATAATCTGACATTCCATTGAAGATATAGGTCTACCAAACTCATTTTCAAAAGTACTAAAAATATCACTATTATCCAGTGTCTTTTCCTTTTTATTATCAATAATCAAACCAACAATCTTCTTATATAATAAATCAAGTGATATATACTCTTCACTCTTTCCATCACTATTCTTCTCTAAAGTAATAGATATTATCTTCTTTTCATCCAAACTACTAAGAATTTCCATAACCTTAAACTTATCCATTCCCAAATTAATAGCTATTTCTTCCGGATTATATACAATCCTATCACCTTTATCAATAATAAATATAAGTACTATTAATTCCTCAGCAGTAATACCCAATCTCAAATAATAATTAAACAAATATCTAGGTACAATTATCGGTCTATCTTTTAATAATTTCTCAATATTATCCATCATTACCTCCTAATAACACTTGATAAGCTAATTCATTATTATCTATATTATAAAAATTATAAGTCAAATTATCACCATCTCTTATTTTTTCTTCATAATATAAATTATTTCTTCTATAAACCAAATCCAAATCATTATCCTTTAACTTACTCTTATCTATACTATATACCTCTTCATAATTCAAATCAAGTACAATTACCTTATCACGATCTTTAACAACATAATAATTATTATCTTTATTCAAATATTCAATATCATTAATATCAGTATTCTTATATATATCACTAATCAATCTCTTCTGATAATTATCATTCTTAATAGAAGGATAAATATATATACCAAGTATTAATACAATAAATACCATAAGTAACATAAATACACTTTTCTTAGACATATATTTATCACATCCTTTAGCCTATTATACTATGATTTTCCCTTTTTGTGAATAGTTTTTCCTCTTATTTTATCCGTTGTTATAATAAAATTATTATCCCTTATAGTCATAGTCAAATAAGAAGATTTATCTATCGTATAAGAATCAACCCATACTAAAGATAAATGATACATAAACCTATAATTAAACCTAGTATAACTATCATAAAAAAGTATATACATATCATTACTTAAAGTAATATAAAAATCATCATCAATATTATATAAATATAAAAAATCACAATTACCATAATTATCCCTATCAAGTTCTTTAATATATATACAAAAATTATAATTATCAATATTTATTTCTATCTTATCATTCCTCTTAATAACCAAGTCATTTATAACAATACCACTATCAATATCATTCAAATCAATATAATAATCACCATATATATCACTATCAAAATAATCAAAATATAATAAATAATATCTATCTCTTATAAAAATATTACTATCACGACTACTAGTAGAGTGTAGATCTAGGTGT
>ERZ1023839.98-NODE-98-length-28163-cov-11.028746_pt1 | contig 28163 bp, 22 predicted proteins | sample MGYA00380383_ERZ1023839 | MGnify/ENA primary metagenome ERZ1023839 (study PRJEB33179, sample SAMN07449065) | human gut metagenome | biome: Human-gut; feature: Human associated habitat; material: Faeces | host: Homo sapiens | place: India:Kasaragod | collected... | reverse complement strand
CGCCTTTGGCGTGCGCCTTCTATAACTCTCTAATTACATTAACAACCTGTCAAGACACGCTTTTGGTGAAACTTGCCATTCTCGAAAACTTACACGTTTTACAGTGTAACCAGAACGTTCAAGAATTGATTGTTTGCGCATATTTGTAATTTTTTCTCTTGGTTCATCTTCCATACCGTCAACTTCAACGATTGTATTGTCGAACATCAAGTCTGCGCTTAAGCCTGCAATACTTGCACCTGCAACGACTTCCTTGCCTAAACTTCTTATTGCATCTGCAATATCACGTTCCAACTGGTTTTTATAAATATTTTCATCAATTTCTTTATTCAAAATCGCTTCTTGTCGTTCTTGATATTCCTTCAGATAAGCCATATAGTGCCTAAAATGCCCGTCTGGAAGATTTGTAATATCGTGAGAAATAAAGTTAATCATTTTATTTTTTGCACGGGTAATCGCAACATTGAACAAATTAGATTTTTGCAAAAACGTCAAACTTTGCGTAAAGCTATTATCTGCAAAAGCCCAAGAAATAAGCATTATGTCTCTTTCATCACCCTGAAATGTATGAGCAGTACCAATTTCAACTTGATGTTTCTTTAACATGTGGTCAGAAAGTACTTTTGATACAGATATTTTCAATTGTTCAACTTGCGCTCTAAATGGTGAAATAATACCGATAGAAACAGGTTTTTCAGGATTTTTGCGCTCATCTTCGATAATCAATTCATGTAAAGTTTTTACAACAGCCTCTATTTCAGGCAAGTTGCGTGTTGCAGAACTGTCAACTTTACCATCTGGAACTTGTACAAGCTCTAAAACTTTGTCTCCAACCTTATCTTTGCGCATAATTCTGATTCTGTCCGCATAAAATTCCCTATTTGAGAAATCAATAATTGGCGGTAAACTTCTAAAATGTTCATCTAGCATTATTGAATTCATTGAATAGTAATCAGAAACATCAAACATTGAATTTGTTCTAAAACGCCACATTAATTGATATTTGTCAGGAATACCATATTGATTCATAAATGACTGTTCTTTAGCTTTTTCAAGGAATGACAAATGAGGTAACTGCTTGTCATCACCTACAATTACAGCCTTTTTAGCCCTGAATAAAATAGGGAAACAACTTGCAATATCGCATTGAGAAGCCTCATCAATAATTGCAACATCAAACATTGCAGGTTTTAGCGGTAAAGAACTTGATATAGCATAAGTTGTTGCACACCAACAAGGAAATGCTTCAAGTAACGGTTTAAAATCTTCCGTATCAAGAATATTGTTTTGAAGTCTTTGTTTACGTTCCACAAGTGAGCGTGCGTGAATTTTCAAGCGTTGACGCTTAACTTGATCTTTTAAAAGTCCTTTTAATGCTTGTCGTCTTTGATTTTTAAGAATTTTGGTCGCAATACCGCTTTGCTTTTTCTTCATAAGACGGATTTGTTCCATCATTTGATGAATATTACCCGATTTTTGAATTTCAAGCTCAGTTTCTTTTTCTTCCGCTTCAAGTTTTGCATAATCATATTCAGTTTTTAACTGTTCGATTGTATCAGAGTTAACTTCAAACTCATGAATACCAAGCATTTTCTTTAATTGACCTTTTGCATTGTGGTTTGCAATGTTTGCAAAAAATCCGCTTTTATCCAAATTCTTTTCAAAAGACTCAATCGCATCTTTTACAGCTTCAAGTTCTTCTGGTTTTAAGTATTTTGTAATAAATCGGTTTGTATCAAAGGAAAGTCCGCTAACTTTGATTTCTTCGTACAAATCGTGCCATTTTTTCTCTAATCTGATAATTTTGTCGCATTTCTTTTCAAGACTGCGCATTTTGTCCAAATGTTCTTTCATATCTTGAATATCTGCGGTCATATAATCTTCTGCACCGTCATCTAGGTCAACTTTGCCAGCCAAAAGGTCGTTAAGCTCATAACTCAATTGTCTTTGGTAATTCAAACGACCTGCACGAAGGGCTAAGAATTGTGCACCCAAATTGTTTAATCTATCCGCAACAACGTCTACTGCTTTATCCATTCTTGATGCGATTAAAACAGTTTTTCCATGCGCAATTAGGTGAGCAACTAAATTTACGATTGTTTGAGATTTACCTGTTCCTGGAGGTCCTTGTACAGAAATAAATTTGTCTGTTTCAATATTTTTCAGAACTCTTTCTTGTGTATCACTCAAAGAAAGAGGAGTTACAGGATAAAATTCTTTAGGTTCTTCTTCATCTGGCAAAATTTTTGATTTTGTTTGCACAAACTCATCGTTGATTACGCCTAATGCGGTTTCTCTATACATTCCACTCGGTTTTTCGGCAATTTGCATCAATTCGTGAAGAACACCCGCAGTAACGGCAGGGCGCTTTGTTAAAATAATCGCACTTTGACTTGTAACGCTTACATGGTCAACTTTTTTTACTGCTTCTTTTGCGATACGTTCATTTTCTTCTTCTTCATCAATAATTTCATCAACATTTTTTGACGTAACTTTTTCTTCATAAAAGTCTTTAGAAACATTGTCCTCTTCATCTGTTGTATCGTTTAAAGCAATTTCAACATCTGGAACAATTGATTTTAAAGTAGTTAAAAAAATGTCCATTTTTTCTTGAGTCAAAGGTAAATCTGGAACTGCATCTAAAATACCTTCTAACAACAAATCAATTTCGTCTTCGTCATCACGTTTTGCCATTAAGCCTGCAAGAGCCGCTGTATTCAAGGATAAAACATCATCAAGGGGAATACAATTAATGTTTACGCCATTTCTTTCTAGTCGGCAAGGAACATACAAAAGTGGAGTTAAGAACTCGTTTTGACGCTTTGTTTTAGAATTTTTACCAACTAAAAATAAATAGCCATAAATTAAATATTTATCTTTTGTGTTATTTTCGCTTTGAATCATCAATTCAGTTAGTTTTGAATCGCTACCGTCAAGGCGCAAAAATTCTTCACCCTTAGTAAAAAGTGTTTCTTCTTGCTTTAAGAAAATCCATTTGTTATCCTTATCACCCTTTAGATTTCTAAAAGTTGCGCTCTTAACTTCTTCTCGCACACAATCGTGTAAATATTGGCTCAATTTCTTTACAAAACTATTGTTAAATGCAGAGTTTAAGGCTCTGGTCGCTTCGTGTAATTCTTGTAACATATCTATTTTATCCTTATTTGATTATCCCTCTATTTTAGGCTAGAATACAATTATGGACATCATTAATTTATATGAAAAATCCGAAAATTTGTTTTTTATCGGCGGAATTGTTAGAGATGAACTTCTTGGTAAACAAAGCCCCGACATTGATTTAACCTTTGTTGGCAATGCAATTGATTTTGCCCATAGTTTGAATTTTGGCGAAATTACACAAATCAACGAGGAATTTGGCTCTGTTCATTTAAATATTGATAACAAAACTGTCGATATCACATCAACTAGAACAGAAAGATATCCTAACAAAGGTCAATTACCTGTGGTTGATACAATTGCCTGCCCGCTTAAAGATGATGTCAAAAGACGTGATTTTACAATAAATGCAATTGCAAAGAACTGTAAATCTGGCAAAATTGTCGATTATGTCGGTGGAATTGATGATTTAAAAAATAAAACACTTAGAATTTTGCACGACGAAAGTTTTATTGATGATCCGACACGCATAATCAGAGGGTTAAAGTTCGCCGTTAGATTTGGTTTTGAGCTTGATGAACACACAAAAAAACTTCAAGATGAATACTTAGAAAATGTAGATTATAATATGTCTTTTAAACGCTTAAAAGATGAACTTGTAGATGCGTTTAACTTAAACAAACAAGAAGTTTTACACAAATTTATTGAACAAAAAATGTATAAATTGCTTTCTTTAAAACAAAACAATGTGAAAGAATTTGACGTTCAAGCGATTGTTGATAAATATTCTTCTGAAATAAAAAATATTTGGATTTGTTATCTAGGTTCATTCAATTTGTCTAATTTACCTTTGACAAAGTCAGAAATGAAGATTATCGAGGATTACAAAAAACTTTTAAATGCCGATTTATCAAGTGATTTTAAGATTTACAAGGCTTTTGAAAAAGTTGAAATCGAAAGTTTAATTTTACTTGCGCAAACAAAAAAAGATATTGTTGAAAAATATTTAGATAAACTTCGTAAGATAAAACTTCAAATTACAGGTGAAGATTTGATAAAAATGGGATACAAACCCTCTAAAAAATTTGCACAGGTGTTAGATGCTGTATTACAAGCGGTAATTGAAAATCCGACGTTAGACCATGTCCAACAGCTTGGCATGGTTGAAAAATTCATGTGAACATTTGTAAAAACCATGCCCTGCATGGCTTTAAAAGGTTTGAAACAAGAGTTATCATGTGAATATGGATATCATAAAGAACTTGAAGGACTACAAGTTGACAGCTAGGCAACGGATTTTTGCAGGGTATCTAAACGACAAAATCAGTTCCTACACTTGTAGCGAAAAGATTAAGAATAAAGATTTTATCCGAAGTTATTTTTCTCCGGACAGTGACTTCTGCGTATATTCGACAGCAATTCAAAATGCAACCGAGTTGAAGAATATTAAGAAGCCGTATTATGATGACGAATCTGATGTACAAGCAAGTTAATCATTAAATTATAAAAATAACTTGACAAATTTTTATAGTGCGATTAAAATTAAAACATACCTAATGGGATGTCGCCAAGTGGTAAGGCACCTGGTTTTGGTCCAGGCATTTCGGAGGTTCGAGTCCTTCCATCCCAGATTTAAAAAGGCTTCCATAAGGAAGCCTTTTTTCATTGCGAGTCCGTATTAACCCAATCGTAACCGTGCTAGCGTTCAAACAAACGTTGCTGCTTGGTTTACTAACAACGGTAACTATGATTCAGCTATGGAAGTTATTGAATCTGGTAACAATGCAGACATTCAAAGTTTAATGCAATGTTATTCAGCAGGTTCAACTCTATAATTTGAGCATACTAATAAAATAAGGGCTAGTTGGGTTTTTACCCAACTAACTCTTATCCCGAAAGGTTTTATTTATGAATTCCTTACATAGAGTAAAATCAACCACTCTTTCGGTTGATTTTATTCTATATTTGAAATAAAATTTTCTTAAGAAATAAATAGCAAGATGAAAAAAATAATAACACTTTTTGTTTTGTGGGTAGGTGTATTTGCATTAACACAACCGGTGTATGCAATTGTTGAAAAAACAAATACAGAAAGTATTGATAATAAAATTGAAAAAAGATTAACTGAAAATCTTGAGTTCGAAGATATTTTGTCAAAGGCTCAAGAGCATTCTTACGACCTTAAAATTGCAGATTTTAATACCTTAATAGCAAAACAAGAAATTCGTTCTGCCCGTTCTGAATACTTTCCTAAATTAGGCGTATCTATAGGACAAGAATACACAAAAAACTTTAAAGACCTTGCTACATCTTCTGTTGCATCTATTGGTGACAATTTCATTAATCCATATACACGCTTTCAATCAGTTATGGGCGTAACTTTAACTTACAACATTTTTGATTTCGGAGTTAGAGGCGGAACCCTAAAAGCCTCTAAAGAAGAAGTTGGTGCAAAAAAATATGAACATCAAGAAAAGCTACAAGAACTTTGTTTAAATGTTCTAGATACTTATTCAAAACTACTTCTTTACCAAAAACAACTTGATTTATATACAAAAATGTTGGCGCTGGAAGAAGATAATTTAACTCTAAGAAAGCGCTTATTTGAAGCAAAAGAAATCTCAAAAATAGAACTTGATGATGAAGAAATAAAAGTAAATAAGATAAAATCTCAAATTTCAGAGCTTAATTCCATTATGGCGGAATCTCTTAATTGGCTAGAGTTTTACACTGGTGAAACTTACAAGGCAAAAAAATTAAAATTTGCCAACATAAAAAAATCAGATTTTGATGTAAATTCATTCCACGATTACACAAAAACTGCTATTTGGAAGAAAAATGAAAAATTAATTAAACAAAAAGAATATCAACTTTACGTTGCAAAAAGAATGAATTATCCAAAAATTAATGCCTACTCAAGATATTATTTTTACGGTTCAGACCCTAAAAATTATGGGGATAACTACAAGGATATTGGTCCTTCAAACTTTACAGTTGGGGCATCTGCTAACATGATGCTTTTTGACGGCATGAAGAATAGGGCAAACATTCAAAAAACAAATTTGGAATTACAACAATTAAATGTTCAAAGAGACAAAGAAATCGCAACCTTTGCAACACGACTTGCAACAATGCGCTCTAATTTGATTTATCTTGATGAACAAATATCAATAAATACAAACTCTTTAAATTCTTTAAAGAGTAAAGAAAAATCAAATCAAAGACTTGTTGCTAAAAAAATAATTTCACCTATGGACTTAAACGACACCAAAATTGAACTTTTGCAACAAGAAATTGAATTAGAAAAAAATAAAATTACTGCAACCTCAATAAAAAGAGGTATACAAATTCTTACAGACTACAAGGATTAGACAATGGAAGCAAGACAAGAAAATGTAAATACAGGTTTAGTATCACTAGAAATTATTGCAAGAATGAACAATGTCGATATTGATATGCGTTCAATCGTTCGTGAATACGCAATCTCAAGCGTTGATATTACACCAGAAGAATTAATCAGAATTGCAAAAAATAAAGGATTTAAGGTTAAATTAAAGAAAAATTTAAAAATAAAAGATTTTCCAAAAAATTACCCGCTTCCTGCAATTGTTCAATTAAAAAACGAGGATTACCTTGTAATTTTAGGCATAAAACACGAAGAAAACAAAGTTCTAACACTAAAACCACTTTCTAACCAACCAGAAGTTCACATTATTGATGAATTTCAAGAAGAAATAAAAGATTTTGTATTAGTTTTGAGCCACAAAGCAAACGTTACTGATGTAAAATTCGGTTTTAAGTGGTTTTTTAATGAAATTTACAAGTACAAAAAGATTATCGCCCAAGTTCTTTTAGGTTCATTTGTAATCCAATTATTCGGACTTGTAACTCCATTATTCACTCAGGTAATTTTAGATAAAGTTCTTGTAAACAGAACTATTTCAACACTTGACGTTTTAGCCTTCGCCTTCGTTGTTGTTGCAATTTTTGAATTATTATTGAACTTATCAAGAAATTACATTTTTATCCACACAACCAACAAAATTGACGCAAAATTAGGCGCAAAACTTTTCAAACACTTGTTCCAGCTTTATTACACATACTTTGAGACAAGACAAGTTGGTAATATTGCCGCAAGAGTAAGGGAGTTAGATAGAATTAGAGAATTTATTACTGACAAGTCTGTTTCAGTACTTATTGATGCGTTTTTCTCTCTTGTATTTTTGGCAATTATGTTTGTTTATAGTCCAAAATTAACCTTTATTTCGCTAGGATTTTTAGCAATAATTGCTATTATATATGTGACAATTACCCCAGAATTAAGAGAACGATTAGAAGAAAAATTTCAAATGGGTGCACATTCTAACTCATACTTAGTTGAATCCATTACTGGGGTTCAAACTGTTAAATCTCTTGCAATTGAAGGTTCAATGTTCAAAAAATGGGAAGACAAACTAGGCAAGTACTTAAAATCTAGTTTTAACCTTGCAATTATCGGTAATTTTACAGGTTCAATTTGTGGCTTTTTACAAAAAGGTATGACCATCGCAATTTTGTACGTAGGTGTAATGCTAGTTATCGACAACAAACTTACAATAGGTCAATTAATTGCGTTTCAAATGTTTTCCGGACAATTTAGCGCACCAATGCTTCGTTTAGTTGGATTATGGAATGAATTTCAACAAACCCTTTTAGCAGTTGATAGAATCGGCGATATTTTAAACAGCCCAATTGAATTACAATCAAAAAGTGCAATAACATTAAGTCACGTTAACGGTGACATAAAAGTTGAGCATCTGTCATTTAAGTATAATGTAGAAGCGCCTTATGTTTTAAATGATATTAATTTAGACATCAAAGCCGGTCAAAAAATAGGCTTTGTTGGCAGAAGCGGTAGCGGAAAATCTACGATTGCCAAACTTATTCAACGTTTATACTACGCAACTCAAGGAACAATATATATTGACGGTATTGATATAAGAAACATTAACCCAGTATGGCTAAGAACTAATATTGGTATAGTTTTACAAGAAAATTATTTATTTTCAGGAACTATAAAGGACAACATTTCACTACCTAGACCAAATGTTCCAATGGAAGGAATTATTCAAGCTGCAAAAATTGCAGGCGCACACGAATTTATTTCAAAACTTCCAAAAGGGTACGACACCGAAGTTGGAGAACGTGGTTCAAGCCTTTCCGGCGGACAAAAGCAACGCATTGCAATAGCTAGAGCCTTAATTTCAAACCCTAAAATCTTAATCTTCGATGAAGCAACATCTGCTCTAGATTACGAATCAGAAAAAATTATTAAAGATAATATGGCAATGATTTCAAAAGGTAGAACTACAATTGTTATTGCACATAGACTTTCTACAATTAAAGACTGCGATTTAATTGTATGCTTTGATAACGGTCAAATAGTAGAAATTGGAACTCATGAGGATTTATTACAAAAAGATAGTTATTATAAAAAATTATATTTAGCACAAGCAGGTTAGGATAAAAATGAACATTTTAGATAAAATTAAGAATTTAATATTACCAAAATCAGACGAAGATGCACACGAATTTAGACCTCTTTTGTCTGAAATTGAAGAAAGACCTTTAAACCCAATTGGAAATACCATTTTCTGGTTAATCATAATCTTCATTATTATTGCTGGATTATGGATGTATTTTGGAAAAGTCGATATTGTAGTAACAGCAAGAGGTATAATTATCCCTAACGGAGAAGAAAAAATTATTCAACCGTTAGAAAAGGGTGTAGTTTCTGAAATCAGAGTTGATGAAGGCGATTACGTTTCAAAAGGACAAACCGTTGCAATTATTTCACCAGCAGAACACGAACCGGAATTAGAATTAAACAATTTACGTGAAGATGAAGCTAGAATTGCAGAACAAATTGCCTCTGACAGAGCAAAATTGGCAGTTGCTAGAGATTCTCAAAACAGATTAAATTCAGTTAAAGACATTATTCCACAAGCAAGATATGACGAAGTTGCAACTCAAGCAACAGAATTAACACACGAAATCAACTCGCTTTACGCATCGCTTTCTCAAGTGAGAAATAAACGAATTCAACTTGAAAAACAAACGCAAATATTAACCTCGCCAATTGACGGCTATGTTAATAAGGTGCTTATACATACAATTGGAGGAGTTGTAACGCCAGCGGAAAAAATTATGACTATTGTTCCTAAAAGTGCAAAAATGGTCGTAAAAGCTAAAGTTTTAAACCAAGATGTTGGTTTTATTGAAGCAAACATGCCCGTTTCAATTAAAGTTGACACATATAACTTTCAAAAATATGGCATTTTGAATGGTAAAGTAACGCTTGTATCACCAAACAGCATTGAAGATGAAAAACTCGGTCCAGTCTATGAAGTTTACATAGAACCACAAAATACAACTCTTTTAGTGGAAGGCAAAGAACAATCAATAAAATTTGGTATGACAACAACAAACGAAATTAAAATCGGAAAACGTCGAATTATTGAATTCTTCATCTACCCATTAATAAAATACATGGATGAAAGCATAAAAGTAAGATAAAAGCAATTACATTGAAATCAACGATTTTATGTATTCAAGATGTTTGGGCAAAAGTTCTTTCAATTGATAATTGTCAAGAATAACTTGCCGTGCATTATCTCCGTATTCTCGCATTATATCTTTGTTGTCCAAGGCATATTCTATTTTTTCAACTTCTTCGTTTACATTGAAAAAATCAAATAATACTCCCGTTTTGTTATTTCCCATAAATTCTGTTACTGGCTCGGTATTTGACGCAACAATTGGACAAGCGCAAGACATTGCATCTAACAATGACCAAGAACAAACAAATGGATATGTAGCGTAAACATGAGCAGAAGATATTCTTAGTAAGTCAATATATTCATTGAATGGCAAACTTCCAACAAAATGAATTCTTGATAAATCCAAATCAAGTTTTTCTAACATAAGTTTTTTATATGTTGTTCCAACAACTTGAGGTCCATAACAAACTCTATCCTCGCCACCAATTATAACCTGCATATTTGGACGTTTTTTTTGAAGAATTGAAATTGCTTCCATAAATTGAGGAAAACCTCTATATTCTTCCATTCCTCTTGTTGCATAAGTAACAACTTCATCATTTTTTGTTAAAGTTAAATTTTTATCTTTTATAACAAATTTTGTATTCTCTTTTGGAGAACAAAAATCAGTATCTACACCGTCATGAAGAACTTTTATTTTAGATTGAAATTCGTTTGGAAATTGTTTCTTTTGAAATTTTGTCGGACAAATTCCCGCATCACAAGAATATAAATCAATTAAAAGATGAGAATTTTTAGTTCTCAATTTAGCTAAATCGTCAATGTTTGATTCTTTACCGTCGAACCCAACATCTCCACCTTTAGCATTGTAAAACCACTCAAAATAGCATAACAAAGGTACCTCTGGAAAAATATCCTTCATAAACATTGTTTGCCCCCAAGTGTGACCGTATATCAAATCAGGTTTAAAACCTTGATTTTTCAACTTTATAACAGCTTCCGCTGTTGCTTGGGCATGAATTAAGGATTCCTCTACAAACCTTAAATACCTATGACAATTTTTAGGAATTTCACGCTTCAACTTATATTGCACTTTAATTATGTTGGGTAAATTCAAAGTGCTATTGTTTGTTACAAAAACAACTTTGTTATTTTCATCTTTAGCTAACTCTGGTGCTATATGCCTGAATTGGGCAGGAAAATTTCTATGCAAAAAAAGAATATTCATAATCTAATAATTATGTCACAAATTTTTAGAAAATTCAAATCTTCCCATTATCTTTCTCGTATTGATTTTATAAAATAAATATTAATAATATCGGCAATTGTGTTTTTTTTGATATAAAATGATATTGTAAAAGTTAGTATAGAATATTTAAGGAATATATTATGTGGGATTATTCAGAAAAGGTTATGGATCATTATAGAAATCCAAGAAACGTAGGCAAAATCGACAACCCTGATGCTGTTGGTGAAGCTGGTTCTTTAGCTTGTGGTGATTCATTAAAATTATATTTAAAAATAGAAAACGGCATTGTTACAGACGCAAAATTCCAAACTTTTGGTTGCGGTTCTGCCGTTGCAAGTTCAAGCATTTTAACTGAAATGATTATTGGTAAACCTGTTGAAGAAGTTAAAAAGATTACAAACAAAGACATCGCTGATCAACTTGGCGGACTTCCACCAGAAAAAATGCACTGTTCTGTAATGGGACACGAAGCATTGGAAGATGCTTTGAAAAATTACTTCGATGAAGAAATCACAATTCCTTTAGATGAAAAAGTAGTTTGCCAATGTTTCAATGTAACTGAAAACCAAATTTTAGAAGCAATTGAAACAAATAACTTAAAAACAGTAGAAGATGTTACCAATTACACAAAGGCTGGAGGCGCTTGCGGTCGTTGTAAATCTGCAATTAAAGCTATTCTTGACGCATATTGGGCAAAGAAAGATGCAGATAAACCAAAATTAACTCAAACTCAAAAGATTTTAAAAATTAATAGTGTAATTGAAAACCAAATTTCTCCAGAGCTACAAAAAGATGGTGGAGATATCGAACTTATTGATATTGAAGACAACAAGGTTTATGTCAAACTTAGAGGTAGATGCTCTGGTTGCAAAAATTCTCACATGACATTAAAAATTTTTGTAGAACAAACACTTAGGGAAACCGTTTCTAGTAAAATAGATGTTATAGAGGTTCAATAGTAATGACAAACAAAATAATTTATTTAGATAACAACGCAACAACTTGCGTAGATGAAAGAGTTTTGGAAGAAATGCTTCCATACTTAAAAGAAGAATATGCAAACCCTTCAAGCATGTATGACTTTGCAACAAGACCAGCAAAAGCAATTCAAACAGCACGTAAACAAGTGCAAGAATTTTTAGGTGCGGCAAGTGAAAAAGAAATTATATTTACGTCTTGCGGTTCAGAAAGTGCAAATACAGCCATAAAAAGTGCATTATCAAATAACAAAACAAAAAGACACATTATTACAACAGCTGTTGAACATCCTTGTGTATTAAATACTTACCACTATTTTGAAAAACAAGGTTACAAGGCTGACTATATTGGTGTTGATTCAAACGGTGAATTAAATATAACTGAATTATTAGATAAAATTACCGACGAAACAGCATTAGTCTCAATTATGTGGGCAAACAATGAAACAGGTATCATTTTCCCTGTTGAAAAAATTGCCGAAATGATAAAAGAAAAGAACCCACATACTCTTGTATATGTTGATGCAGTACAGGTTGCAGGTAAAATTAACATTAATGTAAAAGATACAAAAATTGACATGCTTGGTGTTTCAGGTCACAAGTTCCATGCACCAAAAGGCGTTGGTGTTTTATACGTAAAATCTGGTACTGTAATGTCGCCATTAATTATCGGTGGACACCAAGAACGAGGCAGACGTGCAGGTACAGAAAATGTTCCTTACATCGTTGGGGTCGGTAAAGCGGCAGAACTTGCTCAAGATAGTTTAGACATTGAATTACACGAAGTTAAACGCTTGAGAGACAAGTTAGAAACAGGTATTATCAAAAATGTTTACAACGCTCGCTTGAACACATCATTAACAAACAGAGTTCCAAACACTACAAACATTGGTTTTCAATACATTGAAGGTGAATTGATTTTACTTCATTTGGCAGATATGGGAATTTGCGCAAGTTCAGGTAGTGCTTGCACATCAGGTTCATTAGAACCAAGCCATGTTTTAAGAGCAATGGGCATTCCATTTACAGCCTTACATGGCAGTATTCGTTTTTCTTTGAGCAGATTTACAAAAGAAGAAGAAATTGATTACGTAATTGAAAAAATTCCGCCAATCATTGAGAAATTGAATACAATTTCACCATATCAAGATGAATTATTGGCTTTAAAAAATTTAAAACATTAGAAAATATCCTCTTAATGAAGGTATAAATTTTCTCAAAATCATACATAATTAAAGTATGGAGAGAAGTTTAAAACGAGGAAATGAAAATAATAATAATCCTTTCAGCTCTGATGAAAGGTTAAAGCGTGCTACAAGCCCATTTGCAATAGATGGGTACGATTCTGCTATGCTTGAAGATAGAGCATATCTGAAACTTGATGATGAAATGTTAAAACTTGAGTATAAAATAAACAACTTAGAAGAGGACTTGATGATTATTGACGAAGAAATTGTTTCAGCCCTAAACATTGACGACCAATCAAGAGCAGAACTGTTGAAAGAAAAGAAAAAAGCGATTGAAAAAGAGCTTGAACACTTGAATGACAGGTATTTTGATATCGGAGCAATGTCAAAATTTACAACTATTGTTTCTGCATTACTTCGGCGCAAAAAACCTAAAAATGGTAAGACAATTAAAGAAAAAATTTCGTATTTTATTTCAAAATACATTTTTGCAACACTTTCAAAAAGATTAAATTTCACTTTTAATTTAAGAGAATCATTATCAAAACTTTCTGATATAAATAGAAGTGTTGATGAATTAATCAGCTTAAGGATACCTTTTGGCGGACTTACAGGACGTTATGAAAAATTAACGAACTACATTAACAAAGCAAACGATATTCACGCAAAAATTTCGCACGATGTAAATCAATTTGAAGAAACTCAAATTAAGACAAATATCGTTAAAACTTCAGGAAATTTATTAGACGTAACGCAATAGGATACAATCCAATTAGCACAACATAAAGAAAAAGCACAATTTATTTGTGCTTTTTTGCTGTTTGACTTATAATAAACATATAAATATTTTAAGGAGAAAATAATGGAAGAAATCTTGAAAAAGAGTGCCACAGAACAAAGCAAGGCATTACAAAATAAAGAAATTTCTGCGGTTGAATTAGCAGAGGCGACTTTCAAAAGAATTGACGAAGTTGAACCAAAAATAAAAGCTTTCAATTCTTTGACAAAAGAAACTGCAATGGAAACTGCAAAAAAAGTAGACGAAAAAATTGCAAAAGGTGAAGAATTACCTCTTTTAGCTGGTATTCCACTTGTTTTAAAAGATAACATGAATTTAGTTGGTTCTAAAACTACGGCTTCAAGCAAAATTTTAGAAAACTTTGTATCACCTTATAACGCAACCATTACAGACAAATTGTTAAATAATTTAGTTCCAATCGTTGCAAAAGCTAACTTAGATGAATTTGCTATGGGTTCTTCAAACGAAAACTCAGCATTTGGCAAAGTTCATAACCCTTGGAATTTAAATAAAGTTCCTGGAGGTTCTTCTGGCGGTTCAGCAGCTTCTGTTGCTGCTTGCGAAGCTACATTATCACTAGGTTCTGACACAGGCGGAAGTATTCGTCTTCCAGCAAGTTTTTGCGGTATTGTTGGTATGAAACCCACTTATGGTAGAGTATCAAGATATGGTTTGATTGCATTTGCATCTTCTTTAGACCAAATCGGTCCATTCGCAAGGACTGTTGAAGATGCTGCAAACTTATTACAAGTAATTTCAGGTTTAGATCCTAAAGATTCAACATCTCTTGACGTTCCTGTTGAAAATTACTCAAAGAGTTTGAACAATGATATTAAAGGTAGAAAAATTGGCGTTATTAAAGAATTAATGGGCGAAGGTCTTTCTGATGACGTTAGAAAAGCTATCGAAATGGCTATTGAAACCTACAAAAAACAAGGTGCAGAAATTGTTGAAATTTCATTACCTACATTAAAATATTCAATTGGTATTTACTACATTTTGGCAACCGCTGAATGTAGTTCAAACTTAGCAAGATTTGATGGTGTAAGATATGGTCACAGATGTGCAGATGCTTCTTGCTTGCTTGATATGTACACAAAAACTAGAGCTGAAGGCTTTGGACCAGAAGTTAAACGTAGAATTATGTTAGGAACTTACGCTCTATCTTCAGGTTACTATGATGCATATTACAAAAAAGCACAACAAATGAGAAAATTAGTGAAAGAAGATTTTGACAAAGCTTTTGAACAAGTTGATGCATTAATATCTCCAACTTGTCCAAACACAGCCTTTGACATTGGTGCAAGAACAGAAGATCCACTTGCAATGTACTTAACTGATATTGCAACAATCTCTGCAAACTTAGCAGGTATTCCTGGTATTAGTATTCCTGCTGGATTTGATTCAGAAGGTATGCCTATTGGGTTACAAATTCTAACTCCTCAACTTAAAGAGAGTGATTTGTTCAACTTCTCTTACAAATTTGAACAAGAACACGATTTTTACAAACAAATAGCTAATGTTTAATTTTGTTAGGTAAAATGTATTTTAAAAAGGCGCAGTTGGCAAATGCCAACTGCGCCTTTTATTATCCTTTTTATTTATTTATAAATTAATGAACATAAGTGTTAATTTTTTCGATAATATCTTTTAATACTGCGTTTGCTTTATCGTGGTAAACTTGGCAAGTCCCAGCGTTTCTGTGTCCGCCACCACCATGTTCTGCCATTAATTCAGCAACATTCAATTGAGATGTTCTGTTAATTACAGACTTACCAACAGCAAATACAGTCTTTTTGCCGTCGTTGCTCATAATTTTATGAATAGAGATGTTGCATTGAGGGAATAGAGTGTAAATCATAAATCTATTACCAACGTGAATTACGTCTTCATCTTTGTAATTTATGATTACAACTTCGCCTTGAACTGTTGAACAGCGTTTTAATTGTTCAATGAATTCTGGTTGTTCAGCTCTATAAAAATCTGCTCTAGCTTTTACGTCTGAATCGTCAAGAACTTCTTCAATATCTGTTTCTTCTTGTAAAATATCAATAACATGTTTCATAAAGTCAAAATTTTTCAATCTAAAACGGCTATCATATCTACCTAAACCAGTTCTTGGGTCAAGAATATAGTTTAACAATAACCAACCTTTTGGATTTTTAATTTCATCAGCAGTAACATTTCCAGAATCAGCTCTATCAACTGCATCAAGCATTTCACTCCATTCTTTAGGAAATTTATCAGCACCGCCAAAATATTCATAAATAACTCTTGTTGCTGATTTTGCAACAGGGTTAATAATGTGATTTGAACGATGTCCGTATGCTCTTACGTCTTCTGAAAAATGGTGATCAAAAACAAAATGAGCATTTTCGTTATATGGCAAGTTTGTAATGATATCATTGTCAGTCACTTCAATTTTGCCATCTTGCATATCTTTTGGGTGACAAAATTTAATTTCATCAATCATACCAAATTTTTTCAACAATGTAGCTGACATAATACCGTCTAAATCTGCACGTGTTAACAATCTGTACTTTTTCATTCTTTTTTCCTTTACTCTTATTCTTACTTAACTAATTTTTGAACTTCTGATGTGATATCAGTTCCACCATACAAAACAACGCCCTTTGCTAAAACTAAATCATAGCCAGCTTTTTTGCTTTGAGCTTGTATTGTAGCAGAAATTGATTTGTCAATATCAGCTAACTGTTTTGCATAAACCTTATCATTATCAGTTTTTAATTTTATAACTGCAGTTTCTGCTTTTTTCATAATTTCATTACGTTTTTTAACGTCTTTTTCTTTTAATGCTTGAGCTTGAGCTGTGTCATATACTTTTTTTATTTGTTCCATTTTTGCTTGTTGCTCTTTCTTTAATGTTGTAACTTGTTTTGAAGAAGAAACAACTTTTGAAACATCAACAACTGCAACTTTATAATTAGCGGGAACTCCTGACATAGCAAAGTTATTGGCACAAAGTCCCAACATAAAAGCAATTACTGTAAGAGGTAGCATCTTTTTTAACATTTTAACTCTCCTTTGTTTTAAGATACAGTTTACTACATATTTATAATTGTAATATAAACAAAATAATATTGTCTAATATGTTAAATACACTTAACCTAAAAGGCTAAAATACCAAGCCTGTCCAGTCAAATTCAAATGGTATAACTGTCTTACCTCTCTTGTCGATAAAACCCCATTTGTTATTTAACAAAACTGCTGCAATACCGTCTTTAAAACTACTTGTTGCAGAATATTTAACTGAAATAACTGGTTCTCCATATTTATCTGCAAAACCACAAGTTGTAGGGTTTACACAAATCTCTGCTAAACCTTCTGAAAAACCAGATGCTATGCTGTAAGATTTGCCAAAAATATTTTCACCATTTTCATCTATATAATACCAACGAGTATCAGACCCTTGAACTGCTCCAATTCCTTCCGAGAAATCGACAGTCCAAATATATTTAAAAGGTAACACTTCTCTACCTTTTTTATCAATATATCCACAACGAATTGCATTATTGATATTTGGCATAATTTTACAAGCACTAATCTTGTCACCGGCAAGCACACCCAAAGCTTCATAGTCAATTGGAATAACTATTTTACCTCTTGTATTAATAGCACCCCAATTACCGTCTTTTTCCACGTTTGCTAAACCCTTTACAAAATTGCTTACTCGAGTATATTCAAAAGGAATTACAACCTTATTTGCCTTATTTACATAACCACATTGACCAATTTCTTTGCAGACCGGTGCTTTGCCATAAGTATAATTATAGGCATACTCATAATCTAAAGGAATTACAATTTTGCCTTTTTTATTGATAAATCCACATTTATCATCTTTCCTTACAACAGCCAAACCGTTTACAAAAGAGTATGCTTCATCATACTCAAATTTAATTTTTACGTTTCCTTTTTTATCAATAAAACCGCATTTAAAATTTTCACATGCAACTGCCAAACCTTCTTGAACTTGTCCTAAAATTTGGTATTTATAAGGAACAACAACCTTACCTTTTCTATCAATAAAGCCCCATTTATTGTTTTTACAAACATTCAACAATTTAACTTTATGAGAATTTGCGTGTACAAAAAACAAAGTCAAAACTACGATTGAAAGTACACAAACTACCGATATTAGTGCAATTATAAGTTTTTTGTTTTGCATAAAAAATCCTTTTTATGTAGATTAGTTTTCTTTAACAACCTTTACAAGTCCTTTTGGCTTGTCAACATTTCGACCCAATTTTTTAGCAATTTCTAATGCCAACATCTGAATAGCGACAGCATTAGAAAACATTCTCAAGGTCGGATCATCATTATCAATTGTTATATTAAAGTTTGGTGTAATTCTTTCGTGAGAACGACCAATAATATAAATTGGCGGATTATAATCTTTTTTTATTTTTTCTAAATTTTTAGCTGAAGAATATGAAACCCCTGAAGCAGAAACATAAACTAAAGGAATTTTATTGTTCAACACAGCAACGTGTCCATGCATAAATTCACCTAAAATCATCGCTGTTACATTCAAATATGATGTTTCTTGAATTTTCAAGGCTGCCTCTTTTGCCAAAGCATAAGAAATTCCGTCAGCAGTAATAATAAAATTCTTTTCTTTTTTTAACATGCCTGCAAGTTGGTTAATCTTTTTACTCATATCAAATGTTTGTAAAATAACAAATGGCAAAGTTTTTAAGTTTTGAATTTTATCATTTACATCAATATTTTTAATTTGCGCATATTTTAGAGTTAACAAGTACAAGCAAAGCATTTGAGCTGTAAATGATTTTGTTGCCGCAATACTTTTTTCTTCCCCTGCATAGCAATTAATTACATAATCTGCAAGTTTTGCTATTGAGGATTTTTCATTATTTGTAATAACTAAAATTCTCATACCCAATTGTTGAGCACGTTTTGCAGCTCTTAAGGTGTCACTTGTTTCACCTGATTGAGTGATAAAGATATAAAGAGTACCTTCATCAACTGGAGCTTTAGGTTTCAAGAGATATTCACTAGAATAAATTGCACGGGCTGAAATATCGGCAACTGTTCCGAACAAATCAGCACCATATCTTGCACAGTGGTAAGAAGAACCGCTCGCAACCAAAACAACTTTTGAAACATCTTGAGGAACATCCATTTCAACTTTATTTTCAACCGAAACATACTCCTCTATAATTTTACCTAAAATTACAGGTTGTTCGTGTATTTCTAAATCCATGCAAGTTTTTTTATTTGTAATGAAGTTTTCCATTGAAGCCTCTTTCTCAGTTTGCTATTAACCTAACAATTCTTTTAATATTTGGTTAACGCTTTGAGGGTTAGCTCTACCTTTAGTTTCTTTCATAACTTGACCAACAAAGAAACCAAATAATTTATCTTTACCACCTCTATAAGCCTCAACTTGGCTTGGATTAGCTTCAATAATTTTTTGTGCGATTTCTTTAATTGCACCTGTATCAGAAATTTGGCTTAAACCTTTCTTTTCTACAATTGCTGATGCGTTTTCGCCTGTTTCCATCATTTCAACAATGATTTGCTTACCAATGTTGTTTGAAATTGTAGCTTTTTCAATTAAGCCAATCAATTCAACTAAACTTTCTGGAGTTAATTTTGTTTCATTGATAGATAGTTTTTGTTCTTTCAAGTATGCTGCAATTTCACCCATTAAGAAGTTTACGGCAATTTTTGGATTACCACCAGCTTTTAAAACTTCATCAAAGAACATTGCAAGTTCGTATTGAGCAACAATTACGCTTGCATCATATTCGCTTAAGCCTAAATCCATATAGCGTTGGCGTTTTTGTTCTGGTAATTCAGGCATTGTTGCTTTAATTCTATCAATCCATTCTTGAGAAATTTCTAGTGGCATTAAGTCTGGTTCAGGGAAGTATCTGTAATCGTGAGCATCTTCCTTTCCACGCATTGAACGAGTTACACCAGCGTTGTCGTCCCACAATCTTGTTTCTTGTACAACTTCTTCACCATCTTCTACAAGTTCAATTTGTCTATCAATTTCATATTCTAAAGCTCTTTCCAATGCTTTGAAAGAGTTTACATTTTTAATTTCTGCACGAGTACCGAATTTGTTTGAACCTTTTGGCATAATTGAAATGTTTGCATCACATCTCATTGAACCTTCTTCTAAATTACCGTCACAAACACCCACATAACGTACAATATTTCTTAATTCTTCCATGTATTCACGAGCTTCTTGAGGTGAACGCATATCTGGTTCTGATACAATTTCTAATAGTGGTGTACCAGCTCTGTTCAAGTCAACTAATGAGTATGAAGAACCTGCCAAACCATCAGCCCCAGCGTGAACTAACTTTCCAGCATCTTCTTCTAAGTGAGCTCTTGTAATACCAATCTTTTTGCCGTTTACCATTAAGTAACCTTTTCCACAAATTGGTTCATCATATTGAGAAATTTGATAACCTTTTGGTAAATCTGGATAGAAATACTGTTTTCTGTCGAATTTACATTTGTGAGCAATTTCACAGTTTAAAGCTAAACCTGTTAAAATACCCATATCAACAACAGCTCTGTTTAACACAGGTAAAACACCTGGCATACCCAACGTAATAGGGCTAATTTGTGTATTTTGTTCGTTACCGAATTCACAACCGTCTGGTGCAAAAATCTTTGTATTAGTTTTTAATTGAGCGTGTACTTCTAAGCCAATTACGACTTCATATTTTTCTCTTAAATCTTCCATTTTTATCTCCTGAAATTTTTTCTTTTATTTTACCACAAATATTCAAATTATTGTTTTTCATAAACAAAAATTGAATATCCAGCATCTCTAACTTGGACAGAGCCCAAAGGTTTCAAGGTTTGTTGAGCAATATCTAAGCTATCTTTGGTCACTTTTGACATCATTAAAACAAACAAATTCATATTATTATAAGTGTTTACATCTTTAAGCATTTGCCAATTTTGAATTAATGGCATTGTAAAACCATCTCGATATGAAATTAAAATTAATCTATCACCTCTGTTCATTTTATCTATGTAATTTTTCTTTAAATTGTTATAGTATGCTTCCATTACAATATTTTTAGCTATGTAGTCGTACATAAAGGCTCTAACATTTTTCTTATCAATATCTTTTGGACCAAAATAAAACTCTAAAGAATCTTCACCCTTTAACAAAAGCATATCGTCAGCCTCAAAAGGAATATAAACTCCATGAGGTACATATCTCATAACTTTTGAACCCGAATAAGGTATTAAAACATAATCAGTATCTTTTATTTGTACTTGTTCTTCTAAAAGTTTTGACAAAGAGCCTAATTCTATTCTAGGATTAGTAAAAATGTTTGTAGGAACAACATAAAAATAAATGTAATTTATTAAAATCCATAAAGAAAATAGCACAATATGGACTTTCTTCCAATTCAACAAGCTCAAACCATAACAAGCTGAGCACATTATTACAGAATAAATTATTGTGGAGTATCTAGTTAAAAATGCCATTTTACCACTTGAGGCAAGTAACAATGACACAACTAAAAACATTAATGACGGAATTAAAAAGAAATATAATAATTTATTTTTTGAAAATAAACTTCTTATAAATCCGACAAGCCCAATAAAAATAGGAATTGCAACAAGTATAAAATAACTTGGAACACTCATTTTTTCAAAAATATTGCCATAAACATTGATTTCTCTTGTCATTAATTGATAATTTTCGCTAGAAAAATAAGTTTCTAGTATATCAAAAAGAACTTTCCAATCAAAGAAATAAATCTCACGTGTAAATGAGCAAATTTCACTATTAAAAATAAGCGTATTATAAATCATTATTGCAATTACAGGAATTGAAACAATCAACAAAATTGAAAAATATTTAGCCATTTCTAATAATTTGTCACGACGTTTCAAAACTAGATAAATTATCGCAAAAAGTGCATACATAAGCGTTAACATGCCTGTCGCACTAAAGGTATAAATTAAAAGAGCATGCGATATAATAAACGCCCAAATGTATTTTTTATCAAAAGTTTCAAGCATTTTTGCAAAAGAAAAAGCACTCAAAATTGATAACACAAAAACAAATCCGTAAAAGCGAACTTCAATTGAATAATAAATACCCCACGCATTTATAGCTAACAGAATTGCTGAAAAATAACCAACCGTTTTATTAAACAGAGTTTTCATTGAATAAAATGCAATTGGAATAAGCGGTAATGTCAAAAACAAAGTGCAAGAGTGCATTGCAACGTCACTTTGTCCAAACAGCCTTGTCCAAAAATGAAGAATGACAAAATATAGAGGCATGTGAATGTCTTGTTTTACAAGCTCTAACACAGTATCTATAACATTATTTTGCGAGGCAAAATACCAAGAATAAAGCTCATCTAACCACAAATCTCCATAATTTTGTAGCATAATAAGCCTTAAAATCAAAGCAAAAAAAGTTATAATAGCAACAATTGCCGTTTCTCTATAATTATTTTTTAAATATTCCTTTATTTTTTCCACCTTTATTTTTTCCAAACTTGCAACACATAAAAACCTTTTTTATATGTGCCGACATATTTCAAACTATGATTACATATATATTTCAAATCTAAAGTTGCTTTTACTGTCATTAAATTATTAAATGTAAACGCCTCAAAAGCCTCTTTGTTTTCTACTTGTTTGTAAAATTCATCAGCCGTAAAATCGTCAAAATAACCATTTGTAACCAACATAACCTTTTGCTCTGGAGTCATTTGAGAAATTAAAAACGCCATTAAAATTTCTGTATTTTCAGCAGGATTTTTTAATAAAAAATAATCCTTTAGCATTTCTTTTTTAACTTCAGTGCTAGAGTTATTCAATTTATTTTGATTTGCAAAAACGTATTCTGACCTATAAGCAACATCTTTTAAAACCGATACTGTTATGATTTTTTTATCTAAATATTTTGACAAAACTTCTTTTCTATTCCAAACAAAAACAATGTCATTATCTTTAATATCATTTTCTTGCATCATTTTTACAATTGGTAAATATCCCTCACGACTCAATTTATAACTAGCTCTTGGAGAGTATGTAAGATATAAAAAATTAACTAATAAAAATATTAAAATTAATCCTAATGACAATTTATTTTTACAATCTTTTACACCTATCGCAATTAGCGTAAGCAAATTAGGTAAAATAATTATCAAATATCTCGATAGTATTTTAAAATCGGTAAATATAAAGGCTAAAATTTCAATCAAAACAAACCCGAGTGAAATATTAAAGATAAGACGAGCAAACTTATCTTCTTTAACCGCTTTAAATATAAAGTAACCCGCAATTACTATTGGAACAACGACAAAAACAAAATCAGAAAAACTGAGATTTTGGACAAATTGATCTACATAATGAATGGGATTATTTCCTATACCGACAAGTTTGGGAGTAAAAAAGTTTTGCAAGGCAACAAACAAACTTGACCAATCGCAATACATACCATTAACGAAGTTTTTTAAATTATGCTTAATAAGATAAAAAAGTCCTAGCAAAGGTATCGTAATAGATAGCAAAGCACCTACAGAGGAACAAAACTTATTTGGCAAATTTTTACGTCTGTAAATAATAAAGCACACAATTTGAATACCCACATAAACAAAAGAAATTATGTAAGAAAAGATTAAGCCACAAGTTGATAAAATCCACCCTAATCTGTCTTTTAGAGTATTATTTTTATCAATTCTAATTAAAAACAAAAGATTTAAACTTGCAAAAAAAGCCATTAATTCATACATTTTAACTTCTTGTGAGTAATAAATTAAATAACTATTTAATGCAAACAATGTCATTAATAAAAAAGCTAAAAATTTAGAATTTAAAGTTTTACCAATAAAATAACCAACAATAACAGTTAAAACACCAATTACTGCTGAAAAACTCCGAAGGGCAAAATCAGAAAAAGAAAATAAATTTCCCCAATAGTGCAAAAATATTTGATAGAGTGGAAAATGAACATCATCTTTTAAAGAAAAGAATAAAACCTGCAAAAAGGTTGGTTTAACAGCCTCATTGTACATTGTAAGTTCATCATACCAAAGCCCATCAACTTTATCTAGACAAGTAAATCTAAAAATAATTGCCAATAACAAAATTATACAAAAAGTCATTATTGATAATATTTTACTACTCTTTATATCCTTAATCATTCTTCAATCTTAGCATAAATAAAGCCGTTTCAAAATAATTGTGCAAATACAAAAAATATGCTAGAATAATCTTATGATTACCGATGAAATTGACCAATCTCGAATTGATGAGTTGAAAGCCAAAACAAAAGAAGTTCTTGAAAAAACAGACCTTTATCAATATAAAGGTACTGTATCAAAATTGCTTGGCTTAACGGTTGAAGTAAAGCTACCAGGTCTAAAAATCGGTGACTTATGCTATATTGAAACAAACACAGGCGAGAAAAAGCCTGCTGAAGTAGCTGCCTTTAAAGGTGAAGTTGCTCAATTGCTTTTACTACTTGACGGTAACGGTATCGGACAGGGCTGCCTTGTAACTTCAACGGGCAATCCAATTAATATTCCAGTTGGTGATTTCTTGTTAGGCAGACTTATTGACCCTATGGGCAATCCAATGGACGGACACCCTTTACCACTAGAACACGCTGAGTGGCGTAACATTGAAGGTCCTCCACCAAGTCCATTTGAACGTCCGATTATTACAGAAATGTTCTCAACAGGTGTTAGAGCAATTGATTCTTGTTTAACCTTTGGTTGCGGACAACGTATGGGGCTATTCGCAGGTTCTGGTGTAGGTAAATCAACCCTTTTAGGTATGATTGCGAGAAATTCTGATGCAGACGTAAACGTTGTAGCCTTAATTGGTGAACGTGGTCGTGAAGTTAAAGAGTTTATCGAGGACGCTTTAGGCGAAGAAGGTATGAAAAAATCTGTTCTTGTTTGTGCAACAGGTGACCAACCGCCATTAATCCGTCAAAAATGCTTACTTGCAGCAACTGCCGTTTGTGAATATTTTAGAGATAAAGGTAAAAAAGTTTTCCTAATGACTGATACAATTACTCGTTGCGCTATGGCAGGGCGTGAAGTTGGGTTGTCGTTGGGTGAACCACCAACAATGAAAGGTTATCCACCTTCAATATTCTCTTGGCTACAAAAAGTTCTTGAAAGAGCAGGGAATAGTCCAAAAGGTTCTATTACAGCATTTTACACCGTACTTATGGAGGGTGACGATATTAACGACCCTATCGTAGATACAGTGCGTGGTATTACAGACGGTCACATTTTCTTATCAAGAAAAGTTGCAGAAGCAAACCACTACCCAGCTATTGACATATTAGGTAGTATTTCCCGTTTAATGAGTGCTATTGCATCACCTGAACATAAAGCGTGCGCAGGCAAAATGCGTAAACTTTTAGCACTTTACAGAGAAAACAAAGACTTGATTGATGTAGGTATGTACCAACAAGGTTCAAATCCAAGTTTGGACATCGCAATTGAAATGATGCCACAAATCAATGCCTTCCTACAACAAAGAACAACAGATATCGTTAGTATGGACACAACAATAAGTACCCTTATTGAGATGATGTCAAATGTAAATATTTAAGGTATAATTCTTATATGAAAAAATTAATTTTAACACTAATAATCGCCTTTTTAATTACACCTGCTTGTTTTGCAAGTGATAATTATGTTGCTTATGCAGGCAAATCCGCAACAGCTAAACAAAGCCAAAACCTTGAAAAAGAAGTTAAAAATTTCTTTAAATCACAATTAGTATACACTAATACAGGCAATATTGAGGCTTTGAAAAAAATGTATGCTAAAAACTATATAAATGCAGACGGCTTTGATAAAGAAACTTATTTTGACCTTGTTCAAAAAACATTAAAGATGTATCCAGATATCAAATATTCAATGAATATTACCAAAATAAGTATTATTGGTAACACCGCAGTTGTTGAAGCTGTCGAAAACGCAACAGCATCATCAGTTGAAGCTGTTGGTGAAACTGATATTACTGGCTATTTAAAAAGTTATTCAAATAGTATTTATTACCTAGAAAAAAACGGCGATAATTGGTTTGTAACTTCAGACCAAATTATAAATGAACGCACAACATTAACTTATGGTGAAGCTAATGATATAAAAATGGATTTAGTTGTTCCGCAATTAGTACCTGCAAACAAACCCTATACCGCAAGTTTAAACCTTGATATTAATGACGGAAAAATGATTGTAATTGCCTCAATTGGACAAGAAAAAATCACTTATCCACAAATTAATTCAGAAGAAAGTTACAGAAAACTTCCAGAATCTGGCATTTTAGAAAGAATTTTTACGGCAAATAAAGATAATTTAAACGAATATACAGTAGCTTCGATAGGTATTACAAGAGCAAAATTAGCTAAAAACAAAGACGTTAAACTTCTTGTAACAGGTTTGGGCTACATTATCACTAGAACAAACGTAATTCCAGAAAAAAATTTTAAGGTAGTTGAAAATGGCAAGAAAGAAACAACCGCAAAATCTGTGGAGTAAAATAATATATTTATTTGTAATGTTAGCAGGATTTATCTGCGCAAATTGTTATTTATCAGATTTAATAACAAACAATATCAGACACGGTTTTAATTTTCCGCCAAACGATTTTATTACACTAAATTATGTTAAAAATACAGGTGCTGCGTTTAGCATATTGCAAAACTATCCCTTACTTTTAGAGATTTTGGCAGTTTTAGCACTTGTCTTTTTGCTTGCTTATGTAATCAGACATGCTGGAACAATGTCATATACAGGTATAACTTGGCTTTGTGTTTTAATGTCAGGTATCTTCTGTAATCTATTTGAACGTATGACATTAGGTTATGTTAGAGATTATTTCTACTTTAAGTTTGTAGAATTTCCAATCTTCAACTTCTCAGATATTGCAATAAACGTAAGTATTGTAGCCATTATTTACTTACTTTTGACAAGAGCACAACTTAAACAATTATAATCAGTATGAAATTTTTAATAGACGAAAACGATGAAAATATTAGACTTGACGCATATCTTTCAAATTTGATTGCAGATATTTCTCGTTCAAAAATTCAGTCTGCAATTAAAAATGGTAATGTTTTAATTAATGGTGAAATAAAAAAGCCTTCGCATAAACTTCATGAAGGTGATTTAATTGAATTTGAACCTCAAGCTATTGAAGAAGTAAAAATTGAGCCTCAAAATATTCCACTTGATATTGTTTACGAAGATGAGAATATGCTTGTAGTAAACAAACCCTCTGGAATGTTAACTCATCCGACAACAATTGAACGTGAAAACACTCTTGTAAATGCACTTTTATATAAATATGGCAACAATTTATCAGATATAAATGGTGAATTCAGACGTGGAATTTTGCACCGATTAGATCGCAATACCTCTGGACTTTTAATGGTTGCAAAAAACAATAAAGCACACGAATTTTTAACTCAACAAATCAAGACAAAAACAGCTGTTAGAAGCTATTTAGCAGTTGTAAAAGGTTCTGTAAAAGATGAAGAAGGCGTTATTAATTTACCAATTGGCAGACACCCAACTCAACCCCATAAAATGGCAGTCATTGAGGGAGGAAAACCTAGTATCACAGAATATAAGGTTTTAGAACGATTTAAAAATGCAACTTTTGTAGAATTAACATTAAAAACAGGGCGCACACATCAAATCAGAGTTCACATGAGTCATTTTAGAACACCCGTTTATAACGACACTCTTTATGGTGCTCGCCCCGAAAAATGTAAAACTCAAGAACAAGTTTTACAAGCGTATAAACTAGAGTTTACAAAACCTTTTGGTGATGAGATAATTAAGTTACAAATTGAACCTGATGAAAAAATTGAAAAAGTACTAAAATATTTAAGGAGTCAAAAATGATTATATTTTTAAGATTAATATCTATCGCATTACTTTTTGTAATCGGCTATTTCTGCTATACAATTAAACAACCTCAAGTTGTCATTTTAGCATTTAGCGGATTTATCGCAGGTATTTTATTCGTATTATCTTACGTTTTAGATATAGCAAGAAAATTAAAAGCGTACAAAAGAGAATTAGAAAAGAACTCAATTTCTTCAGATGAAAGCGATTCTAAAGTAAAAGTTTTAGAATCGAAAATTGAAGTTCTTGAAAAAGCTCTTAAAAACGCTATTGAAAACAAATAACAGAATTATATAAAATTAAAAAATAAGGGTGATTTGAAAAATCACCCTTTAAGTTATCTTCGTGTCATTTAATGTTTTGATTATAAGTTTTG
>ERZ1023839.96-NODE-96-length-28737-cov-14.614183_pt1 | contig 28737 bp, 21 predicted proteins | sample MGYA00380383_ERZ1023839 | MGnify/ENA primary metagenome ERZ1023839 (study PRJEB33179, sample SAMN07449065) | human gut metagenome | biome: Human-gut; feature: Human associated habitat; material: Faeces | host: Homo sapiens | place: India:Kasaragod | collected... | reverse complement strand
ACGGGCCTTATAGGCCTTAGCGAAAAACCACGTCTTTTAGGCGTGGATTTTTATTACCTTTAAGTTTTAATAGGATAAATGAAGATTATTAGTATACTAGAAAGAAGTTCATGATAAATGGTCGTCTTTTTCTTTTTCTTTTATAAATAATGTGAGATAATACTAACAAGGTAGAGGATAGAGATGAAAAATAGAAAAAAACAGTTAAATAAGTTAACGAAAGGATTTACTTTAATTGAACTTATTAGTGTGATTAGCATTATGGCGGTTCTTTTATTGATAGCTATTCCTACTTATTCTACGATTTCTAATCGAAGTAAAGAGAATATTTATCAAGCTAAAGTAACGGAACTTTTAGCTAAAGCAGAAGGATATTCGGAATCATCAAGTGTTTTTGTTATGGATGTTAACACACTTATTAAAGAAGGAATTATGAGTCCGGATAATGAAAATGGCACTTTAATAGATCCACGTTCAAATCGAAAGATGAACTGTGATATTATCGAAGTTAACTATGAAGATAATGCTTATAAAGCCCATTATATCGAAAATAATGAATGCTTAAGTGGTGAAGAATTAAATAATCGTTATGGCAAAGGTTATATCACGGCTTTTGATGAAAATAACAATGAAGTAGCCCGTTCTTCTTGGGTAAAAACATCTTTTGAAACCTTTCAATTTCAATTTAAAAAGGCAGAAGATATGGATAGTTTAGAAAGTCTTACGTGGAGTGGAGATGGCGATAAAACCTGTACGAAAGAAGAGTTTTTAGACGGGACTTGTGTGTATACGGTAAGTGCCGAAGAAATCAAAACCCTAACCGTTCGTTTAAATGTCACATTAAAGATTAATGATCAATTAACCACGCAATCCTATGACTATAATACCTTAATTGATAATCAAAAACCGGGGGTTTTAAGAGTTAATTTGAATAACGATAATTACACAAGTAAATTAAGAAAAGTGGATATTGATTTAACCGATTATGAAGGCAGTGGTATTAAAGAATTTTCTTATGTCAATGCCACCTCGACCTGTGATTCAGCCGAATACGAAAGCAATAAAAAAGAAACTTCGGAAACAAGTCAAACTCTATATTTAGATAATGGCGATTACTATTTATGTGTTAAAGATAAAGCGGGCAATATGTCCGATTTAAATGATAACAGTAAAATTCATGTGGAAAAAGTAATGACGTCTGGTTTTACGATAAATGTTACCAATAGTTCGGGTAATGCTTGGACCAGTAATGATGTAACGTTAGGTGTCAATTGGACGATTGATAATTTAGATTTTTGTGCCACAAAAATAGATAACGAAAGTTACGAACGTTATAACAAAACTTATGAGGCCAAAGGATTTACGTACACGCCAGTATTTACAGGCAATCAAAAAAAGATAGTTCGTTTTACCTGTTATGACAAAGCGGGTAATAAAAGTAATGAAGTGACGACCAACGTCATGATTGATAAAGATAAACCAACCATTCGTTATAGTGTAACGAATCAAACAGCTGGTTCCAATGGTTATTATAAAAACATCACTTTAAAAGCCAATGTGTCGGATGCCTTAAGTGGTATTTCTTCTATCAAATATTGTGAAGGTGAAAACGATTGTAATCCTACAACAAATGCCACAGGAAGTTTTAATGTCAAGTTAAGTAATGGTAAAAATCGTAAAGTTTGTACCATCGTAACCGATAAAGCCGGAAACTCGACTGGCAAGGTTTGTTCGAGTGCTTACAATGTTGATGGTGTAAATCCAACGATTAGTTTATCAGAAAGTAGTACGGCAGGAGAAAATGGTTGGGTGAAAACCGCCAGTATTACAGGCAACTTAGGAGATACAATAAGTGGTCTTTCAAGTGCCAAATACTGTAAAAATACGTATAATTGTACTCCAAATACAAATGTTTCTATTTCAAGTAATAAAATAAATGTCGGTATTACAAATGCTTCTAATCAAAAAGTTTGTCTGAATGTTACCGATAATGCCGGTAATACGTCAAGTACCGTATGTAGTAGAAACTACTATGCCGATAACACGGCACCAACGGTATCTATAAGTGCCAGTGTTTCAAACAGTAATGTAACCGTCTCGGCTAACAATGCAAAAGATAATTTAAGTGGTGTTGTCAGTTACGAGTATAAATTAGATAATGGCTCATGGAATTCAAGCACTTCAAATAAATACACATTTACCAACGTAAAAGATGGGACCCATACTTTCTATGTCAGAGTAAAAGATAAAGCCGGAAATTATAGTAGTAATTCTAGGGCCACCGCTACTATAGTAAGTGAAAATCCTGATGATTATAACTGGAGTAAAACGGTTGCTTGTGATGTAAGTAAATTTAAAACCGCTATTAATAATGGCAAATTTGCCTCTTACATTGAACACCAAGCATTCAGAAATGCTATGTATGATTGTCCAACCAGTGCCAGCGTCATAAGTAGTAGTTCGAAAGCCCAAGAGGCTTTAAGAAAGAGTAGTCGTTTCGAACTTGTGAGGACATCTGGAAGAACAGCAAGTTCTAAATGTAGTCAAAAATGTTCTACCAAAGAACAAAATTGTTGGTGTAATAATGATGATTTTAATGTCCAAGATTATGATGAAAAAGCGTATAATTATATGGGTACGGCTTATAGTGGTAAAGCCCTTATTATGGAAGCCTCTGCACCAAAATCTCCTCAGAGTGTCTTTAATACTATACCATTTTCATGTGAAGTAGGTTCTTGGCATGAATATTCCACTTACCGTGGTGAATGTGTTTATTCAGTTGATGGTGATGATTATGAAAGCTACGATAATTATGCAGTAATATGTGCTGGTTCTAAGTCAAGTAATGATTTTACTTGTATGATTCAAGAATATATAGATTCTTCTGGATATTTAGAATTGAATGGTAAAAATGTTAAATTAAATGAATCAGGTTATGCAACCGAATTTTATAGTTATCATGCTAATGTCAGCGCTAATTATGTTTATCAAAAAACTAAAGTAACTACTAAAAAATATGATGGTGAGTACTATTATTTCGATAACCCCGAAATTTATTACACGAGTACTGCTGTTTATCTTCAAATATTTAAAATCTAAGATACAAAACTCTTAGATTCCGTTTTCTTTCGTTATAAATCTTATACGAAACATTAAATTTTTATCAAAAAGTTTCATGGTAATTTTTAAAAACTATATACTTTAACGAATGAGAAAAAAACTACTTTTCATTCTGATACCTTTGCTTTAAATATTAAATGTAACGATAAAGCAAATTATCGGATTTGTTTAGAAATATGAATAAACACCACAAAGTGAAGCTAAATATAAAGTCGTTATAAAAATTCTTGAAATTTAGTAATTGGATAGTATATAATAAGCTTATACAAGCGATGAAGGTGTGGAAAACCGAAGCTATATAAATTAAAGGGATTCTTCTTTGAATAAGTAAGGTGGGACCGCGGGTTTTAACTCGTCCTTACATTATTTGAAGGAGTTTTTCTTTTAAAAAAGAGAGGATGAGAAAAATGAATGTAACAATGGAAATGTTAGTGAATTATTGTAAACAATATGGTTATATTTTCCAAGGAAGTGAAATTTATGGAGGACTATCTAACACTTGGGATTATGGTTCTTTAGGTGTAGAACTTAAAAATAATGTTCGTAAGATGTGGTGGAAAAAATTTATTCAAGAAAATCCTTACAACTATGGACTTGATTCAGCTATTTTAATGAATCCAGAAGTTTGGGTAGCAAGTGGTCATGTGGCTTCTTTTGCTGATCCATTAATTGACTGTAAAAGATGTAAAACTCGTCATAGAGCCGATAAACTTATTGAAGAGTTTACTGATGGTGCGGAAACAGGTGATGGTTGGGATGCTGAAAAATTAGAAAATTATATTAAAGATAAACATATTATTTGCCCTAATTGTGGAGCTTGTGATTTTACTCCAATTAGACAATTCAATCTTTTGTTTGAAACCCATCAAGGTGTGACAGAAGATACAAAAAGTAAAGTTTATTTAAGAGGAGAAACTGCCCAAGGAATATTTGTTAACTTTTTAAATGTTCAAAGAAGTATGCGTGCAAAAGTTCCTTTTGGTATTGGGCAAACAGGTAAAAGTTTTAGAAATGAAATTACACCAGGAAACTTTACTTTTAGAACACGTGAATTTGAACAAATGGAATTAGAATTCTTCTGTAAACCAGGTACGGACTTAGAGTGGTTTGGTTATTATAAAAGTTTCTGCTTAGAATTTTTAAAAGATTTAGGAATTAACAAAGATAACTTAAGATATCGTGATCATGAAAAAGAAGAATTATCTTTCTATAGTAAAGCAACGACGGATATTGAATATAAGTACCCAATGGGTTGGGGTGAACTTTGGGGAATTGCCGATCGTACAGATTATGATTTAAGCGTTCATCAAGAACATTCTAAACAAGATTTAAGATATTTAGATCCAGTTACTAATGAAAAATATTTACCTTATGTTATTGAACCATCTGTTGGGTTAGATCGTTTAGTTCTTGCGTTACTTGCTGATGCGTATAAAGAAGAAGTCTTAGAAAATGAAACCCGTTTAGTTTTAAAAATTAATCCAGCTTTAGCTCCTTTAAAAGTGACTATTTTACCTTTAATTAAAAAACATCATAGTGAAAAAGCTATGGAAATTTATGGCGATTTAGCTAAAGACTTTATGTGCACTTATGATGAAGCTGGTTCTATTGGTAAAAGATATCGTCGAAGTGATGCCGTTGGAACACCTTTATGTGTAACAGTAGATGATGAAACTTTAAACAATAATACGGTTACGATTAGAGATAGAGATACCATGGAACAAATTACGATGGATTTAAACGATTTAAAAACTTATATTCATGAAAGAGTAGATATGTAATGGCAAAGCTTTACTTTCGTTACGGAGCCATGGGCGCTAGTAAAACTGCTAATATGCTTATGGTTCGTTACAATTATATAGAAAGAGGTCAAGAAGTTTTGCTTTTAAAACCTAGTTGTGAAAAAAGAGACGGTAAAATGATAATTAAATCACGGATAGGTCTAGAAGCAGAATGCATTTATGTGGAAGAATTTTTAAAAGCATTTTTAGAAAAGCCTCATAAATATGCTTGTATTTTAGTGGATGAAGCTCAATTTTTAACAGAAAAACAAGTAGATGCTTTAGCTAGTATTGTTGATAATGAGAATATACCAGTTATTTGCTATGGACTTAAGACTGATTTTCAAAGTCATCTTTTTGAAGGAAGCAAAAGACTTTTGGAAATAGCCAATGTTATTGAAGAAATTCCAACGATTTGCTGGTGTGGCAAGAAAGCCATTATGAACGCACGAGTAATTGATGGTAAAATGGTAGATGAAGGAAGCCAAATTCTTTTGGGTGGCAATGAATCTTATACTTCATTATGCCGTAAGCATTATAAAACAAAAGATTTAGGAAAAGCTGGAAGATAAGATTTAGATTAAAAAGTTCAATTTTCTAAAACAAAGAAACTGAACTTTTTTATTTGACAAGTTAGATTAATTTTAATAAACTAATCAATGCGTAAAAAAAGGAAAATGATAATTATGTTAAATAAAGGTAAAAATATAGAAAATATAAATAAGGAAACTGAAATCCAAAAAATATATAAAGAAGATATGACCAAATGTGTTAAAAAATTTTTGACTATTTTAGCTATCTATGCATTATTAGCAACGTCTTCTACACTTAAAGATAATTTGAACTTCACTAAAAAACAAAAAATAGCAAAAGAAGTAGAAAATAATGATACTGATAAACTACTTTCAACGATTGTGAAATATACCCCTGAAGAGCAAAAATTTAAATTAGAGCGATTTTGGCAAAATAATATTAATAATTTGACCACCGAAGAGATATGCAAAATATTAAAAAATGCTAAGTCTTATTCACAAGATAAAATGAAAAATAAAGAAGTATATGAAATAGCTTTAAATTATTTAGATTTAAGTTTAGTCGAGCAAAAGGCTACTTTTTCTCTTTTTATTATTCAAAATTTTATTGGAGAAGATGACATATTGAAACTAGCTTTATTACAACCAGAAGAATTATCTTTAAAATTAAAAGAAAAATATGGTGAATCCTTTTTTTGGAAATTACACATATGGGTTGATTCAATTAACAAGCACAAAAAATCAATAGCTCTTTTTGTTGATGAAATAGATCTTCATAACATTTATCCTGCAAACGATATTGAAAAAGTTCTTTTAAAACCATATTCTTATGAACAATATAATAGTTTTTTTAATGAAGAAGAAGATGTTCATTATGAATATTATTGCCGTTTAGATGATAGACAAAAAAATAAGTATCTTATAGGTGTTTATGATAAATATTTTAATGGTCAAACATATGAGATTCCAAATACCAAAACTCCATATGACTTAGTTGAAGAAAAGATAAAGGAAGAGGGCAAAGATAAAATTATAGCTATGCTTCAAAAAAGAAGATTTTTTGACGGCACTATTCACAAAAAAGAAAAAAATGACGGGTATCATGATTATGATACATTAACTCTTGATTTATTGAGTATGATAGACAGTGAAACCGTAACTTTTAAAGAAAATGAAACTTATGAAGAGTATTTTGAAAAGTTAGAAAACCGTTTTCCAACGCTTGATATTTATCGTTTCAATAATCATTTAATAGATTCTAATAACATATATGATTACAACATTTATAAAATGTTTATACCACTTTATTTAGAAATGCTATCCAAAAAAGAAGTGGTTACAGAAGACGATATAATAAACTATACAGAGATTTATATGATTTTTTATAGAGAATCCAAGTTTAAAGCAGATGAGGAATTTGAAAAAACAGTTTCTTGTTATTTAAACCCTATAAAAGCCCAATTTGATAGTGAATTAAAAAATATTTTAAGAGCGAAAGCTGAAGAAAATTTAATTTCATTAGTTGATAATACGTTGGATTATAAGCTGGAATTAGTCAAGCATTAAACTGTGAGAGAAAAAGATACGATAAAATGCTAAAAAATAATCTCAGGGTTTATACTTTGTTTAGAAACAAATGGAACAATTTATCACAACATTTTAAGAATTAATAATTGCCTATTTATCGCATATTTAATTTGACAGTATTATGAGAATTTGATAGAATATATATGTTTTTGAAAGCCATTAGCTTTTATAAAACCGCACGAACTGGGTTATAAAGACCATTTGGTTACCTTACTTCGGCGTGTCTTAATTAATAAAGGAGGTAAAAAATGAAAGCTATATTTGTTACAGGTGGTAAACAATATTATGTTTCTGAAGGAGATACAATCTATGTTGAAAAATTACCTAACGAAGTTGGTACTGAAGTAGAATTTACAGACGTTTTATTCGTTGATGGAAAATCTGGAAATCCTACTGTTAAAGGTGCTAAAGTAGTTGGTACTGTTGAAAAACATGGTCGTCAAAAGAAGATTATTGTCTTCAAATATCGTCCTAAGAAAAAATATCGTAAAACTCAAGGTCATAGACAACCTTATACTAAAGTTACGATTAAGAAAATTGTTAAATAATGATTACAATTACTTTAAAAAATGAGGGAAAAGCTTTAAAACAAATTATTTTTCATGGTCATGCTATGTATGATGATTATGGTAAAGATATTGTTTGTGCTGGTGTTTCAACAATACTTACGACAACAGTCAATGCTATTTTGAAATTTAATGACCAGGCAATAGAATTGTCACAAGAAAAAGATATTGTTTTAACAGTTTTAATTGAGGATGAGGTTACTTCGAAACTACTAGAAAATATGGTAGAATTACTTTATGAACTTGAGGAGTCCTATCCCAAAAATATTACAATTAGAAAGAGGGATAACTGATGAAAAAAATGGTTTTAAATCTTCAATTATTTGCTCACGTTAAAGCCCAAGGTTCTACAGACAACGGTAGAGATTCTGCCGGACGTAGACTAGGTGCTAAAAGAAGCGATGGACAAATGGTTACTGCTGGAAACATTCTTTATCGTCAAAGAGGAACAAAAATTTATCCAGGAACAAATGTTGGAATGGGTAAAGACCACACATTGTTTGCTAAAGTAGATGGTATTGTTCGTTTTGAAAGATTAGGAAGAGATAAGAAAAAAGTTAGTGTTTACGAAGTTAAGTAGACACTTTTTTCTTTTTATTAAATATCAGGAGAATAAGATATGAGGAAAAATGAATATAAAAAATTTATTGAAAGATATAATAAATTCAAAAAAAATAATTTGCCGACACCATTTTAGGATGAAGAACGACAAGTGCTTGAATATGTTCATTTTTACAATGGCAAATCTATTTTAAATGATGAAGAATATAAAAGTGAATTAGAAATAAATTCCAGTCTTTCTAAAGCACTAGGAGAAATTGCAGATACAGGCTTTTATTATCCTTTTACAGCTAAATATGTTCTTAAAGAAAAAGAAAATGCCCAAGTTACGTCAAAAATAATTAAAGGCCATTGCCATGGACATTCATTTGAAGAGGTGGTATGTGCTCTTTATAATTCACCGGAATCTTTTAATATTTCACAAGAAGAAGAAAAATTTTACAGTAAACAAGAACTAGAATATTTTAGAAGAGTTCAAAAATATTTACTATTTATTGGTATGAAAGATTTAGAAACGTTAGAAACTCCGGTAACTAGATATAGAAATAAAATGCATTCAAAATATGAAAATGCTTTAATTTTCAGCTTTGATGATTTTACCCTAAATAAGGTACTAAATGGCGAAAGAAATTTTAGAGTAATAGATTGGTATCAGAGATTTAAAGAACCTAAAACATTTAAGCCAAAAGAATATCAAGCTCTCATAGTTGATAAAAAGATAATTTTAGAATGTTTATTGAGTTTACTCATGAAGAAGTAAAACCTTATAAGGATATTAAAAAATTGTACAGAAACACTAATTTAAAAGATGACGATAAGGTGATAGTAGTATATTTTAAAATACTAGAGATTTTTTCATACTAGATTTATCTTCTGTCAAACAATTGTCAACTTGTTTTTTTGCTTAAGTTATGCTACACTTTAAGTGTAATAGGAAAGGGTGTGACAATATTATGTGGTCATGGATTTGGAAAATTTTCTTCTAGAAAATGACAGGAAATGAACTTTTAAAAAGGTTCATTTCTTTTTTGTAAAATATTGTCAAAATAAATGGTAGTTATTTTAAATTTACAAAAAAAATGATACAATCATAGTATGAGAAGGTGAGAGCTATGCTTAAAAGTGAAACATTATTAAAAACAGTGTCGCTTTATTTGCTTTATTTTTTGTACACTTATTTTGCTTCAGCAATTATATCTTTATTGCCAATGATAAATAGCCAAGTGGTCATGGCTGTTTTGGACATCTTGTTTATTTTAGTTGCTATTTTTTGCTATAAAGGAGAGTTAAAACAAGATTTAAAAGAATTGAAAACAAAATATAAAACAGGCCAAATTATTAAAATAGTTTTATTGGGCGTTGTTACAATGATTATTTTAAATGCTTTTACAGCGCTATTAGCCCAGGTGTTTAACTCTAATGTTTTGATGGATGATAATACTGCATCTATTCAAGTACTGGCTAATCAATCAATGATTTATACTATTTTTAAAATGATGATTTTTGGAGTAGTGGCAGAAGAAATATTATTTAGAGAATCTTTAAATAAAGTGCTAACTAACAATATTTTATTTGTTTTTGCAAGTACTATTATATATACTGGTATGCATTTTGTTTTTGTTGGGGCACCAACTAGTATTTTCCAAGTCCTTCCTTATATATTTTTAGCTATCCTTCTGGGAACTATTTACGTTAAAAATGATCGTAACATTGTGTTAGTTATGTTAATTAAATTTACTTATAATTTGATTCCTTTAATTGGACTATTTATAAACAAATAAAAGAAAGAGGATAGGTACATGAAAAAAAGGGGAAAAAACATTCTATTTTGTCTTCTAGGAATAGGAATATTTTTGATATCTATTTCTCTTTTTTCGTTTAAAGATGTAAATGCTTTAGAAAAAAATGTTTCTATAACAAAGACGGAATCTAATGATTATTATACATATGAAATTAAAGATTATGAACGAGGTTTAGAATATAGTTGGCAATTTATTAAAGATAAAGCAAAAAAAGTATCGGTGGAAGATAGTTTATATATTGACGAAGATTTAAGACTCTCCTTAAATAAAACGAGTGAGGGAGCCCTTAGAATTGAAGATAAGGTAGACCAAAAAAAATTAATTGTTTCTTTTGACTATCATGGCACTCTTCCTTTAAAAACGATGGTTACTTTAAATGTTCAAAATGAATTTAAAAATGGGAAAGAACTTTATCTTTACTATTACAATCCTGATAATGATACTATTGAATACATTACCAAAAATGTCGAAGTGAAAAATGGTAAGGTCAGTTTTGAAATAGAGCATTGCTCTGATTACTTTCTGACGGGTGCTGTCGTTAATGATGCTGTTAATAATCCACAAAGCGTTAATTATATTATTATTGGCTTAATAGCCGTTGTTATTGTTTTAGTAGCGGTAACTTTAATTCAATCAAAAAAATAGATTGAATTTTTTCTTTTTATAGGCTTATTTACACGCATAAATATCCGTGATATACTACAAAAGAAAGAAGGCGAGTGTTATGATACCTATCAAGGTGACGACAGATTATACATTACTTCAAAGTACGATTACGATTTCGAAGATGCTCGCTTTTTTGACAAAATATCAAGTGAAAGCTTGTGGTATTTGTGACACGAACTTATCAGGCGTCATGGAATTTTACAATGCTATGACAAAAGAAAATATCAAACCTTTAATTGGACTGGATGTGACTTTTAGTGACGCAAAATTTTACATTTATCCTAGGAATTATGAAGGTTATCAAGAACTTTTAAAAATTAATACTTTATACGAAAAGGGAGTGCTAACCCTTGAAGATGTTTATGAACATGCCTCTTTATGCAATGTGATTTTGCCTTTTGAATATTTAGATAATTATGAAACTTTAAAAGAAAATATTTTCCATTTATATATTGGCTATACGACATTTAATCAAAAAAATAATGCTCTTATAAAAACAGAACAAATTATTTTTTGCCCAGACTTTAAAGCATTCTTTATGAAAGAAAATAAACTTTTACAAATTTTAGATGCTATTTCTAAAAATAGTTCTTTAGAAGAGATAGAACTCAAAAACTATGAAAAAAATACGATAGAATATTATATTAAAGAAAGTTTTGAAGATAAAACCGATGAGTTCGTAGAAAGTATCAATATTTCTTTTCCAACTAACAAACGTTATATTCCTAAATATTTACCAGAAGAAAATTCGAGTGAATATTTAAAAAAATTAGCCCAAAAAGGTCTTTTTAAAAGACTTAATGGCAATGTTACTCAAGAATATCAAGATAGACTTCTTTATGAGTTATCGGTGATTTCTAAAATGGGTTTTGATGATTATTTTTTAATTGTTTATGACTATGTTTTATTTGCTAAGAAAAATGATATTATGGTTGGGGTTGGTCGTGGTAGTGCTGTTGGTTCTTTAGTAAGTTACTCTTTAGGAATTACCGATATTGATCCTATGCCATATCATTTACTTTTTGAAAGATTTTTAAATCCTGACCGGGTTACCATGCCTGATATTGATATTGACTTTGAAGAAAAAAGGAGAGAAGATGTCATAACATATGTTAAAAATCGTTATGGCATGGATAAGGTATCTCACATTATTACCTTTGGTACTTTAAAAAGTCGTTTGGTAATTCGAAGTGTTGGTAAAGCCTTAAATATTAATCCCTCTTTAATTGATTCTTTTACAAGATTACTTGACGCAAGATTAACCCTTAAAGAAAATCTGCAAAATCAAAATCTTTTACAAAAAACTTTAGAAAATCAAAGTTTAAAAGAACTTACCAAGTATGCTTTAGCCTTAGAAGGATTAAAAAAACATATCTCGGTTCATGCTGCTGGGGTGGTTATTTCATCAGAGCCTCTTGATAACGTGATTCCTGTAAGATACTTAAATAATGAACGACTAACCGGATTTACTATGAATTACCTAGAAGACTTAGGCTTACTTAAAATGGACTTTCTAGTTATTACTAACTTAGATATCATCAAAAATGTAACTAATTTAATTTATGAGGAAACAAAACAAAAAATTAATTTGCGAAATATCAATCTTTCGGATGATAATGTTTTAAAATGTTTTAGAGAAGGGGATACTTTAGGTGTTTTTCAGTTTGATAGTGAAGGAATGAAAAACTTTTTAATGCAATTAAAACCAACTTCTTTTCAAGATATGATTAATGCCATCGCTTTATATCGACCAGGACCAATGGATAATATTCCTAAATTTATTAAAAGAAAAGAAAAAAAAGAAGTAGTGACTTATCCTCATCCAGATTTAGAGCCCATTTTAAAAGAAACTTATGGCATTATTGTTTACCAAGAACAAATTATGCAAATTTTAAGCTTAATGGGTGGATTTACATATGCGGAAGCAGATACTATAAGAAGAGCCATGAGTAAAAAGAAAAAAGACAAGATAGAAATGTTTCGAGAAAAATTTATCATGGGTGCGACTACAAAAGGCTACGACAAGGCTTTAGCTAGCGAAGTTTACGAGTTAATTAGTAAATTTGCTAACTATGGTTTTAATAAATCACATTCGGTTGCCTATGCCTATATGGGTTATTTAATGGCTTATTTAAAATGCTATTATCCGCTTTATTTTATTACCAGTATTTTAAATATGTCTTTAGATAGTACTACTAAAACGCAAGAATATTTAGCTTTAGCCAAACGTTATAAAATAAAAGTTTTACCCCCTGATATTAATAAGAGTACTTCAAGCTATCAAATAGAAGGAAAATCTTTAAGAACACCTTTTAATATCATTCGAAACTTAGGAATAGTAGCAAGTGAAACGATTGTCTCTAATCGTCTAGACAAACCATATCAAGACTTTTATGATTTTACCAAAAGAAATATTAAAAATGGTTTTAATAAAAAAACTTTGGAAGTATTAATTAAAGCTGGTGTTTTTGACGCGTTTGGGTTAAACCATAAAACCCTTTTAAATAATATTGATAATGCTTTAAGTTATGCCACTTTAGCGTGTGACTTAGAAGAAGATTTCATTTTAAAACCTGAAATAAAAGTAACATTAGAAGAAACACCTGAAGAAAAAAGACAAGATGAATACGAAAGTTTTGGCTTTTATTTAGGCAACCATCCTGCCAGTGCTTTTATGGGCTCTAATATTTGTAAAATGGAAAATATTAAAAACTTTTACGATAAACAAGTTATCTGTGTGGTTTTATTAGAAAAAATAAGAAAAATCAAAACTAAGAAAAACGAAGATATGGCTTTTATCACAGCCAGTGATGAAACTGGTTCTTTAAGTTTTGTGTGCTTTCCAAGCCTTATGAAAGAATTAGAAAATTTAAAAGAAGGCGATCTTGCCTTTATACAAGGTCGTGTCGCTAGACGTCTTTCTAATTATCAAATTAATATCAACAGAATTAAAAAGCAGTCGTAGTGTCAAATTATGCCTACTTTAGTAGACAAAAGAAAAAATAAGTGTTATAAACGTGAAAGGAAGTGTGTTTATGCAAGAAGATGTAAAAAGATTTTTAGATAGTATTTCTTATGAGAAAAAATATGAAGAATTAAATCAAATTGAAATCGAAAAAGTTTATTTAAATAAAGCTAAAAGATTATTTAATGTAGTCATGCTAAGTGAAGATTTACTTCCTTATGAAGTAGCTTCTTCGCTTCTTTTAGCAAGCCAAAATAAAATTCATGGCAAAGAAAATTGTACCATAACCTTAAAATTCAATCATATGAAAGAAGAAATTTTACAAGACTATTTAGAAAATATTTTAAAAATTTATAAAATGAAAAAACCATCTTTAAGTGGTGTTTTAAGTACTGTTCCTGAAATTAAAGAAAATCATGTAAACTTTGAAGTAAGTAATAAAGCGGAAGAAGAAGATTTAAAAAGAGAATTTTATTATATGGAAGAAGACTTAGAACGTTTTGGAATTACCGATATTGATTTTTCTGCTTCTTTAAACGAAGAACTTAAAAAAAGTATTCAAGAAGAAATTGAAAAAGAAAAAATGGAAACCAAAGTAATCGAAGAAAAACCAAAAATTGAAGGAAATATCATTGTTGGTAAAGAAATCAATGGGGAAAAAACAGCCATTAATAATATTATGGGAGAACAAAAAGGTGTTATTTTAGAAGCCTATGTGTTTGGAATTGATACTTTAGAAAGAGAAAATATTAATATCATTACTTTAAAAATCAGTGATAAAACAAACTCTTTACTTGCGAAAATCTTTAAAAAAGATAAAAAAGAATATCAAGCAGTTATGAGTACCTTAAAAGTAGGTAGGTGGTTCCGTTTTCAAGGAAATGTCGAATATGATAACTTTGCCCGTGACTTTGTTTTAGGTGTTCGTAATATGGAAAAAATTGATAGTCAAGATGAGGTTGTTAAAGACGATGCCGAAATACCAAGAGTAGAACTTCACATGCACACGATGATGAGTGCGATGGATGGTGTGATTGATGCATCAAAGATTGTTTCCTACGTTTCTAAAATGGGTCAAAAAGCCGTTGCCATAACCGATCATAACTGTGTTCAAGCCTTCCCAGATTTATTCCATAGTATCGAAGCTTATAACAAAGGAAAAGAAGGTAAAGACCGTTTTAAAGTTCTTTATGGTGCTGAAATGAATATCGTTAATGATGATGTTGACTTTATTTTTAACCCAAGAACCTTTTCTTTACTTGAAGATACTTACGTTGTTTTCGATACTGAGACCACAGGTTTTTATGCCGGTTCTGACCAAATGATTGAAATTGGTGCAGTTAAAATTCAAAATGGTAAGATTCTTGATCGTTTTGATGAACTGATTGATCCCCACCGTCCCATACCTAAAAAGATTACTGAATTAACATTTATCACTGATGAAATGCTTCATGGTAAAGACAATGAAGAAAATGTTACCAGAAGATTTTTAGAGTGGGCAGGAGATCTTCCAATGGTTGCTCATAATGCTAAGTTCGATATTTCTTTCATGAAAGCCGCTTGCAATAAATACGGTTTTAAAGAATTTGACGCGACCGTTTTAGATACCATGAGCCTAGCTCGTATGCTTCATCCTGATTGGCCAAACCATAAATTACAAACCTTAACCAAAAGACTCGATGTGCCTTGGGATGAAGAAAAACACCACCGTGCTGATTATGATGCCGAAGGGACCGCTTTATGTTTCTATAAAATGTGTAAGGTGTTAAATGATCGTAACATTGAAACCACGGACCACTTATTAGAAGAAGTGGATATGGATGCTTTAGTAAGATTTAGTTATCCATTCCATGCTTGCGTGATTGCAAAAGATAGAGTTGGGCTTAAAAATCTCTTTAAAATTATTTCTATTGCTAACACAAAATATTTATATAAAAATGAACAACCTAAGATTCCTAGACGAGACATATCTAAATTAAGAGAAGGCTTGTTAATTGGTTCAGGCTGCATTAATGGGGAAATATTTGATAAAGCAGGAAGTAAAGAAGACGAAGAACTCGTTAACATGATGAGTTTCTATGATTATATCGAAGTTCAACCGATTAGTGCCTTTGAACACTTAATTGGTCCCGAAAGAAAATTCCAAAGTGTCTATGAAGCTGAAGAATACATTAAAAGAATTGTGAGAGTTGCGAAAGAAGCTGGTAAACCCGTGGTTGCAACAGGAGATGTTCACAACTTAACAAAAGATGATAAAATCTATCGGGAAATTATTGTGAATCAAAAATTCAATGGTAAGTTGCATCCATTAAATAGAAGAGGTATTAATGTACCTAATATGTATTTGAAAACAACGGCAGAAATGCTAGACGATTTCAAATTCTTAGGCGAAGATTTAGCTTATGAAATTGTTGTTACCAATACCAATAAAATTGCCGATATGGTCGAAGAAATTGAAGTTATTATTGATACGGGGGGTATCCCTTTTGCTCCTAAGATTGAAAACTCCCAAATGATTGTTACGGAGATGGTTTATAATAAAGCCAAAGAATGGTACGGCGAACCTTTACCTTATCATATCGAGGAACGTATCGCCTTAGAGTTATATGGTGCTCCTTTAATTGAAGCGGTTAAGAAAAATGCTTCTAGTGACGAAGCAGAAATCTACAAAAGACTTCATGATGTCATTTTAAAAGGCCCAGAAAGTGTCCAAGAAGAAATTTCTTTTGCTGTTTTAAAAGATGAACCAGAACTTAGTAAAGAAGAAGCTTTAAAAAAAGCCAAAGACAAAATGACCGCAATTATTGGGGCTAATTTTGACGTTATTTATTTAATTGCCCAAAAGCTTGTTAAACACTCCAATGATGAAGGCTTTTTAGTAGGATCACGTGGTTCAGTAGGATCATCTTTTGTTGCCAACCTTATGGGAATTACTGAGGTAAATAGTTTGGCTCCTCATTATCGTTGTCCTAAATGCCAATATAGCCAGTTTAATGATGATAATGGAGAACCTTTAGGTAATAGTTGCAAAGACGGTTTTGACCTTCCGGATAAAAAATGTCCTAAGTGTGGGACAAGAATGCATAAAGATGGTCATGATATTCCGTTTCAAACTTTCCTTGGTTTTAATGCCGATAAAGTGCCAGATATTGACTTAAACTTCTCCGATTTAAACCAAGCCAGTGCTCATGAATATACCAAAGTATTATTCGGTGTTGATAATGTTTACCGTGCCGGAACGATTGGTACTGTCGCTGAAAAAACAGCCTTTGGTTATGTAAAAGGCTACTGTGAAAATAAAAATATTATTATGCGTAACATTGAAATTGAACGTTTAGCCATAGGTTGCACGGGATGTAAAAGAACAACCGGTCAACACCCAGGAGGAATCGTTGTTATTCCTGGCTACATGGATGTTTATGATTTTACACCTTTCCAGTTTCCAGCTGAAGATCCAACGAGTGTTTGGCGTACAACCCATTTTGATTATCATGCTATCGACCAAGACGTTTTAAAATTAGATATTCTAGGTCATACCGACCCAACTCAACTGCGAATGATTCAAGATTTAACGGGTGATAATATTACCGAAGTGCCTTTAGATGATAAAGAAACCATGAGTATCTTTACTAGTACAAAAGCCCTAGGGGTTACGAAAGAACAAATTATGTGTGATACGGGTACCTTAGGCGTTCCGGAGTTTGGTACGCCATTTACCATCCAACTTGTTAAAGATACGAAACCAACCACTTTTGCCGAGCTTATTAAAATTGCCGGTCTTGCTCATGGTACCGATGTATGGCTAGGTAATGCTCAAGAACTTATACAAAAAAATATTGTGCCATTTGCCAAAGTTATTGGTTGTCGTGATGACATTATGGTTGAACTTATCTATGGGGGACTAGAACCATTTAAAGCCTTCAAAATTATGGAGTTTGTTCGTAAAGGAAAAGCCAGTAAAGATCCAGAAACTTGGACAGGGTATGTTGAGACAATGAAAAAAGCAAATATTCCGGATTGGTTTATTACTTCTTGTCAAAAGATAAAATACATGTTCCCAAAAGCTCATGCCGCTGCTTATGTAACAAGTGCCTTTCGTATTGCTTGGTATAAAGTTCATAAACCACTTGTTTATTATTGCAGTTATTTTTCAACCCGTTTTCAAGATTTTGATATTGATGTTATGTGTAAAGGATATGACGCGATAAAAGCTAAAATGGTGGAAATTCAATCTAAAGGTTATGATGCGACAAATAAAGAATCATCTTTACTTGAAACCTTAAAGCTTGCTTTAGAAGCAACAGCCCGTGGTATTAAATTTGAAACCATAGATATTGAAAAAAGTGATGGAGCAAACTTCGTAATGGATGAAAAAGAAAATGGCTTAATCATGCCATTTAGAAGCTTAGATGGTCTTGGAGACTCGGTAGCTACACAAATTATTAAAGAAAGACAAGAAAAAGCATTCTATAGTATTGAAGACTTTGCAAGTCGTGGAAAAGTAAATCAAACAACAGTTGAAAAAATGCGCTCAATGGGCATCTTTGGCTCAATGCCTGAGACAAGTCAGTTAAGTTTATTTGATGGTGTTTTTTAAAAAGAATAAAAAAATTAGTTTAACCTAAGTTTTAGATACACTATTTTCGCTTGAACTTAGGTTCTAACTATGCTAAAATACATATAGTTTTGATGTGAGGAGGTAAGGAATAATGGCAAAAAATGAAAACAGACAATTTTTTGGATTAAAATGTTCTCGTTGTGGAAAACAAATTCGTCCAACAATTAAGAACAAAAAAAATACTCCAGATAAAATGGAAATGAAAAAATATTGTCCTACTTGTCATCAAGTAACAGTATTTAAAGAAACTAAACTTGGAAAATAGTAAGGAGAGAAGATTATGAATATTAATATCAATGATATTAAAAATGGAATGACAATTATTTTAGACGGTAATCTTTGTCAAATTATTGAATTCCAACATGTTAAACCTGGAAAAGGCAGTGCTTTTGTTCGTATGAAAACTAAGAACTTAAGAACAGGTGCTGTTGTCGAAAACTCTTACAATACTAATATTAAAATTGAAAGAGCTCGTGTGGAACATAATCCAATGCAGTTTTTATATGCTAATGGAGATAACTTTGTGTTCATGAACACAGAAACTTATGACCAAGTAGAAGTTCCAGGAAGTAAATTAGAAAATGAAAAACGTTTCTTAAAAGAAGGAATCGAAATTAAACTTGATTATTATGAAGGCGAATTATTAGGTGTTACTTTACCTGAAAAAATCGAATTCGAAGTTGTTGAAACAGAACCAGCTGTTAAAGGTAATACAACCAACAATGCTATGAAAGATGCTAAAATTGAAACAGGCTATACTGTTAAAGTGCCATTATTCATTAGCCAAGGCGAAAAAATTATTATCTCAACTAGCGATGGTAAATACTCAAGTAGAGCGTAAAAATTTAATGTTTTAAAAGATACTCTTGACAGTCGGGGGGAGTGGGGTACCTGTTATAATCATCATAGGTAAACTGTGGTGATTTTTTTATGTGCTGAGTAGCAAAAGTAAATTTCAGCTTCAAGAGTCAAAAATATATCCATGCTAAAAAATGATAAAATACACATAAAAAGTAAATTTATAGTTAATTTTTTGCATAACGAATAAGAATCGAAGCTTTCAAATTTTTTTTGAATTTGAAAGTTCCACCCATGGTACGATGATGATAAATAATAAAAAATGATGCTTGTTCACTGTTATAAACTTATTTTAGTAAAGAATTTGTGAGATTAATAGAATTGCTTTCTATGTAAATGATGCCAAGTTAGGAGGCAATAATCTCACCGTATAATAAGTTAAACAATTAAAGTGGTGATGAATTGTTTAACTTTTTTCGTGACATTAATAAATTAATATCTTCTTGAGTTAAATTATCAAAAGAAATTCCTTTAGGTAAAACTCTTCTAATTAACTCATGATTAACATCACAAGAGCCTTTTTGATCGGAACGACCAGGTTCACAATAAAAGATTTTCCTTCTTTTAATCCTTTTTCATTTCAAGTCTGTCATCAAAGTTGAGATGTTTATTCTTCATATAAATTACGTCCCTTCTAATGGAATAAGCATCATTGAGGTCTATTATAATAAATATCTTTTGAAAATTAAATGTTTTACCAAGTAAATTCCATTTCTTAAACTTTAGGGGTGGAATTTAATTTTACAGCGAAGGTTTTTATGTGATTGCCATAAACAGCCGATGGAAAAATTGACAAAAGTCTAAAAAAATAATACAATCATGTGGGCTATGTACATTCTTAAACAAAAAATCTGAAGATAGGAGGTTGATAAAATGCTAAAAAATGCTATAGCATATATTTTAAGAAAAAGAAATAGAACAATTATAGTATTTATTATTTTAACAGTAGTTCTCTCTTGTTTATATTCTTGTTTGAATATAACAAAATTAACAAATAATTTAGAAAAAAACTTATACAAGATTTCAAATACATCATTATCCATAACTAAAAATAATGGTGATACTTTTGAAACTAATCAGTTTAAAGAATTAGATAATATAAAAGAAATACAAGAAATTATCACTAAGTATGATGGGCTAGCTAGAACTACAAACGTCAAAGTTGTAGATGGAACTCAATTAGTAGAACGAGATGATTTATCAGATGAGTTCAAAAATATGCTTTCAGTAGAAGCTACTAATAATAGTGAAAAAAATAATTTATTCAATAGTGGTATTTTCACTATTATAAAAGGCAGACATATTAATAATAATGATAGAGGAAAAATTCTTATTCATAATGAACTTGCCGAAAAAAACAACCTAAAACTTAATGATAAAATCAAACTTCAATTAATTGATTTTAATAACAGTGAAAAGAAATTAGAATATGAGTTTGAGATAATTGGAATTTTTTCGGGTAAAAAGCAAGAAAAATATACTGGCTTATCATCAGACTTTAGTGAAAATATGGTGTTTATTGATTATGAATCAAGTCAAAAAGCATTAAATAAATCTGAAAATAACAAAATCGTTAATAAACTTGCAATATTTTCAGACAGTTCCGAAAATATAAAGATAGCCTTAAATAAAATTAAAAAAATTAAAATTGATTGGTCACAATATAGTGTTTCAAGTGATAACCGTGTATTTGAAGAAACACTAGAGTCTATAGCTGGAATAAAACATATTATTACGATCATGACATATTCAATTATGATAGGTGGAATAACAGTATTGTCATTAATATTAATATTATGGTTAAGAGAAAGAATACATGAAATAGGCATATTATTATCAATTGGTATAAGTAAAATAAAAATTGTAACTCAATTTATACTTGAATTATTATTTATATCATTACCATCTTTGGTATTATCATTATTTACAGGAAATGTAATATTAAATATTATAGTCGGTGGATTTATGAATTCTGATGATTCAACAATAATGGTTGATAGCTTACTTAAAAACAATAATTTAATTTCAAATCTTATAACATTTCTACAAAGTTACGGAATATTAATTGGAATTATTGTTCTATCAGTTATTATTGCAAGTTTAATGATATTAATTAAAAAACCAAAAGAAATATTGTCAAAAATAAGTTAGGAGATTAAAAATGGATATATTAGAAATAAAAAATGTAACATATAATTATTCAAATTCAAGTGAGTTAGTATTATCTTCAGTAAATCAAAAATTTGAAATTGGAAAATTTTATGCAATAATTGGAAAGTCAGGGGCAGGAAAGTCAACATTACTTTCTCTATTAGCAGGTTTAGACAAACCACAAAAAGGTCAAATCTTATTTAAAGGAAATGATATAGAGAAAGATGGCTATAGTAATCATAGAAAAAATAACATATCGTTAGTTTTTCAAAACTATAATTTGATTGATTATTTAACGCCTTTAGAAAATGTTAGATTAGTAAATAAAAATGCATCTGAAACAATCTTATTTGAATTAGGGCTTGATAAAAGTCAAATAAATAGAAATGTAATGAAGTTATCAGGCGGGCAACAACAAAGAGTGGCGATTGCAAGAGCACTAGTTTCAGAAGCCCCAATAATTTTAGCAGATGAACCTACTGGAAACTTAGATGTTGATACTGCTGGTGAAATAATTGAAATCCTTAAAAAGTTAGCAAAAGAAAGAAATAAGTGTGTAATCGTAGTAACACATAGTAAAGAAGTAGCAAATTCTGCTGACATTATTTTAGAATTAAGAGATAGAAAGCTTAAGAAAATAAACAAAATTAATTAGGAGGTACAATAATGATTAAAAATGCATTTGCATATGTAACTAGAAAAAGTCTAAAATCAATAATTATATTGTTAGTTATAACTGCTATGTCAACGCTTTGTCTTATTAGTCTATCAATCAAAGATGCAACGGACAGAGCTTCAAAAGAAACTTTCGGAAATATAACAAATAGTTTCTCTATGGAAATAAATAGAAGAGTTAATTTTGGAACACCAAGAGGTGGTGGCAATATAAAAGGACAAGATATTAAAAAAATAGCCGAATCCAAAGATATTGATTCATACGTAAAAAGAATTAACAGTGTTGCTGATTTAGTAGATAACGATATAATAGAAACTCAAAAAACACTTTCAGGACAATCACCAGAAAGAGCAAAAAACTTTAAAAGAGCTGTTATGTTAACAGGAGTTAATGATTCATCAAAAGAAAATAAGTTTATCTCAGGAGCTTACAAATTATCTAGTGGGGAACACTTAAATGAAAATGATAAAAACAAGATTTTAATGCATAAAGACTTAGCAGAAAAAAATAATTTAAAAATTGGAGATAAAATAAAAATAAAATCTAATTTATTTGATGCCGATAATGAAAAAGGAGCAAATGAAAAAGTAGAAGTTGAGATAAAAGGCCTTTTTGATGGTCATAATGAAAGTGGCGTTACTGCAGCCCAAGAGCTTTACGAAAATACTTTGATAACTGATTTAGATACGGCTGCAAAAGTATATGGAAATACAGAGGATACGGCAGTATATCAAGATGCAACATTTTTTGTAAAAGGTGATAAAAATTTAGATAAGGTCATTAAAAATATTGAAAAACTCGATATAGATTGGAAACAATATAATTTGATTAAAAGTTCAAATAATTACCCAGCACTACAACAGTCTATATCAGGTATATATAAAATAGCTAACAAATTATTTGCAGGATCATTATTATTTGCAGGTGTTACCGTTTCATTACTATTGTTTTTATGGATGAATGCTAGAAAAAAAGAAATTGCAATTTTACTTTCATTAGGAATTTCAAAAGCCAAAATATTCGGACAATTTGTTATTGAACTAGTATTTGTATCAATACCAGCATTTATAGGATCATACTTTCTAGCTATTTATACAGCAAGTATGATTGGAAATAACATATTAAGTAAAGTCACTGGTACTATAGCAAAACAAATTGCTAAACAGTCAGCATCTAGCCAACTTGGAGGTGGAGCTGAAGTAGATGGATTTAATAAAACACTAACAAGTTTAGAAATTAATATATCTCCAAAATTAATGATATATGTAGTTTTATTTATGTCAATAGTTCTTATAATTTCTTTGCTAATATCTTCATCAAGCAATTTAAAGAAAAGTCCAAAAGAATTATTAATAGATACAAAATAGTAATAAATATTTATACTTTATAAAAGTAAATCAGAAATGGTTTACTTTTTAAATAGTTAAAATTTAATTTTTGTAAAACGTAATAATTTTCCTACAGATTCCAGTAAAAGTATGATAGAATTTAAATAATAGGAGGAAAAAGAAATGAAAAAACAAAAAATTTTTATAATAGGTTTGGTATTATTAGCAGTTATCTCATTTATAATATTCATACTAGTATCAGGTAGTGGTAACAAAGGTAATGTTGAGACGCCTAAAGACATTAATGACATGATTAATACTATAAATAAAAATAACAAAAGTGTTTTACCCGAACTTGAAACTATGAAAGTAGATATAAAGAATATTGATGAAGTTACTAGTTATACTGGATTAAAAACAAATGATGGTATCGAATCAATTGTTGTATCAGTACCATTGATAACGGCCCAAGCTTATTCCGTTGCTATTGTTAAGGTTAAAGACAATGCTGATGTAGAAAAAATTAAACAAGAGATGTTAGATAATATTGATATGGGACGTTGGATTTGTGTTTCTGCCGAACAATTATATATCACAAATAGTGGTAATGTAATATTTTCTGTGATGGCTGATAAAGATATTGCTAAAGCGGTATATAATGATTTTAAGAAATATGTAAATAACAATATTGGAAAAGAATTAGAAAAATCAAATGACGAAGAAAATATAGAACTTCCACCAGAAATGCCAGCAGAAAAATAATGAAGCACCTTTTAAGGTGTCTTTTTAAAAGGAGGATAAAATGTTATTTAATAGTATTAGTTTTTTATATTATTTTTTACCAGCATTAATAATTATATATTTTATAACGCCTAAAAAATATAAAAATAGTATTTTATTAATTGCCTCTTTATTATTTTATTTTTACGGAGAACCTAAATATGTTTTTTTAATGATTGCAGAAATTATTATTGCTTATATAGGTGCTATTTTAATTGATAAATATAAAAATCAAAGTAAAAATATATTAATAACAACTTTATTTATACATATATTTTTATTAATAATATTTAAATATACTGATTTTATTATACAATCAATTAATGATATATCTAATGCTAATATTAAATTATTAAATATTGCATTACCAATAGGAATATCGTTTTATACATTTCAAATTATAAGTTATGTTATTGATGTATATAATGATAAAGTTAAAGTTCAAAAAAACATTATAAATTTAGCTACTTATGTATCTTTATTTCCACAGTTAGTCGCAGGACCTATTGTTAGATATCAGACAGTAGAAAAGGAATTAACTGATAGAGTACATAGTTTTAATAATTTTGCATATGGCATAAGAAGATTTTCTATTGGACTTGCTAAAAAAGTATTAATAGCAAATGCTTTGGGAGAACTTTGCACTAAAGCTTTTGCTGTAAATGAAACAACCGTAATATTTTATTGGATATTTGGTATAAGTTATATGCTACAGTTGTATTTTGATTTTTCTGCTTATAGTGATATGGCTATCGGTCTTGGAAGAATATTTGGATTTCATTTTCCGGAAAACTTTAATTACCCATATATATCGAAAAGTATAACTGAGTTTTGGAGAAGATGGCACATTTCTCTTAGTACATGGTTTAAAGATTATGTTTATATTCCACTTGGAGGCAATAGAGATGGTAAATATAAACAAATAAGAAATATTTTAATAGTATGGTTATTAACTGGAATATGGCATGGTGCTAATTGGACTTTTTTAATATGGGGATTATTGTTTGGAATTATTCTTATAATAGAAAAAATATTCCTTAATAAATTTATGGAAAAATTACCTTCTTTTATAAGAAGAATATATGTATTATTTATTGTTATGATATTATTTATTATATTTAATTCTGACAATATGTCAGTGGCTTTGACTAATATTAAAGGATTATTTGGTATGAATGGAGAAGTTTTTATTAATGATTATACACTTCATTATTTAAAAAGTTATTTACCAATATTAATTATTGCTTTATTTGGGGCTACTCCTTTTATTAAAACATTAATAGATAAATTAAGAAAAAATAAACATGTAAATAACATAATTAATATTTTAGAACCAATTTTAATAGTTATGATATTATTTGTTGTTACTTCTTATTTGATAGATAATTCATATAATCCATTTTTATATTTTAGATTTTAAGGAGGCTATACATGAACGATAAAATTAAAGATATAGTTGTAACTTTAATATTTCTTTCTACTATAATTTCATTATTTTTGATTAATGTTATAAAAAAAGATACTGATATTTCTATAGCAGAGAGAAGAAAACTTGCTACCATGCCAGAATTAACTACTAAAAGCTTGTTTGATGGTACATATTTTAAGAAATTTGATTCCTATGTTACGGATCAATTTGTGGGAAGAGATACTTTTAGAAAAATTAAAATAGATATAGAATTAGCTACTAAAGGTGAATATAACAATTTATATATGTATGATGATTATATTGTTGAAGAAATATTTCCTTTAAATACTAATTCTATTAATAATTTAACAAATAAGATTAATTATATAAAAAATACATATTTGAATAATAATAGTAATATATATTATACTATTATTCCTGATAAAAATTACTTTGTTAATAAAGGTAATTTAAAACTTGATTATAATAAATTACAAGATATGATGAAAAATAATTTAACAAATCTTAATTATATAAATATATTTGATAAATTAACACTTGATAATTATTATAAAACTGATACTCATTGGAAACAAGAAGATTTATTTAATGTCGCAAATACTATTGCTAATCAAATGAATTTTGATATAACAAAAAACAATGTTATAAATACAGTTACCACTTTTAATGGTAGTTATGCAGGTAGACTGTCAGTAACTAAAGATATTGATACTATAAAAACCATATCTAATCCATCTACTCTTAATAGTAGTGTGTATAATTATGAAACTAAAAAATATACAAAAATATATGATTATGACAAACTAAAATCATTAGATAAATATGATATATATTTATCAGGAGCATCTTCTATTATAGATATTGTTAATCCTACTTCAAATAGTAATAAAGAATTAATTGTTTTTCGTGATTCTTATGGCAGTAGTTTAGTTCCTCTATTAATAGATGGTTATAGGAAGATTACTGTTATTGATATTAGATATGTTTCTTCAAGGATTCTGAATAATTATATAAAATTTGATAATCAAGATGTTCTTTTTATGTATAGTATATTAACTATAAATAATAGTTTTTCTATGAGATAAGGAATCTAGTTAATTAGATTCCTTTTTTCTCTTTTTAAAAGAAAAATGTAATTTCATAAGAAAGTTCCCGTAAATACAGAACATTTTACTCAAATTTTTAGACTAAATGCAGGTTTATAAAAAATATTTAATTTATTATACTTATTTCATGATAAAAACACGGAGTTATTTCCGCTTTTTCAGACTTATTGCAGTTTTTATTATTTCTTTGCCTTAAATTATAATTAACAAACAAACATAAAACTTTATTTGGATAAATATTATAAGTTTATTATATTGTCAATGGTTAAAATAGTTTGTTAAATAAATCTTCATCAAATACATTTATAAATGCTTGTTTAGATGTATATGAATCTAATGACTTTAGTGGTCTATTTAAAAGTGTTTGATTAGCATTTTTTAAATTTTGTTATTTATAATTTTCTATGGTTTAACTTTAGGAAAAAAATAATCTTAATTGCTATAGCAATAGTCATAATTACTTCTAGTACGAGATTTAGTGATAATAAAAATACAAGGTTAAATAAAGAGATAACGTCTCGCGAGAGTTAATTATCTCTTTTTTTATGGAACATCCCGTGAAATAAGGGAAAAAGTTGTATAAATCTTAATTAGGTGATATATTAAAAATGTATTTTGGCTAAATTAATGCATGCAAAAGGCCGGGAAGTTTGAAAAATTTTTTTTCAATAAAGGTAACGTCCCGCTTTATTTTGAAAATTAAATGTGTATTTTGGCTTTAGAATTAATTGTTTTTAGATTATTTTTTTAATAATCTAATAGAAAGATCGATATCGTCGTTATCGATTTTTTTTATGTTAAATTTTTGAATATTGTCATTACCAAGAAATAATAAGGCAGCATCAAAAGGAGAATGATTATTTAAAGAAATTCTAGGAGTTGAGTTAATGTGAGAAGTCATTAAATTACAGTCATCTTGAGTAAGACTGGCGAAAGAAGTTCCCTTAGGAAGAATATATCTAATATATTCGTGATTTTTTTCAATAGAACCTTTTTGCCAAGAGCAGGAAGGATCACAATAAAATAAAGAAGCTACTTTTTCACCAGTATTCATATCAGTTTCAATACTTTCAGGATCAGAAAATTCAGTACCGTTGTCAGTAAGGATTACTTCGAATAGTCTTTTAAATTCATCAATTCCAATTAAATTTTTGATGTTATTAAAAACTTCAGTAACGTATTTAGATTGTTTATAAGGTAAAAGATAAATGAGCATAAAATTATATTGTCTAAATAAAAGAGTAAGAAAACATTTCCCACCTTTCCCACCAGAAGTACCAATAACAGTATCCATTTCAACAATAGAAGAATTAGGATAATGTTCTATATAATCTTTAAAATCAGAGTAGAATCTACCAATTTTAATTTTGGGATTACATTTTTCTCTAGAAGCAGAGTAATTGTATTCTTTATTAATTCTGAACCTTGCCTTTCTTTGAAGATCTATATTTCTAACATTGAGAATACCTAAATCAATATATTTATAAAAAGTAGATTTAGAAAAAGGTAGAACATCAGGATGAGAAATATAAACATGGTTAATAGAGTGATGTTTATGAATCATAAGTGGTGCAACAATATCGTTAATAGAAGCAATTTCTTCTTTCGTGATTTTTAGATGGCTTCTAGATTTAATCAAAGATTTTTGATATTCATTATAAGCAACATCATGAGAATAAGAATAACGTATTTTTTTTGCAATGATTAAATTTAGAGCACCCATTGCAAACATAAGGAGGTTTATCTTCAAAACAACATGGCAGATTATTACAATGATTAGTTGTTCTAAGAAATCTATGTTTTTTTACTTCATGAGAAATAGTGGTTCTATCCTTACCAATACGATTTCCAATTTTGGTAAAATTATAATTATTATTTAGGAATTCTTCAATAACACATCTATCTTCAAAAGATAAATGTTTGTATTTTTTAGCTTTCATAATAAGCTCCTTTCAAAATCAGCCAAAATACAAGAATTTATTATAAGTTAATTATTAATAAATAACAAATAGTGAAAAAAATTGACTAAAATAAGCTGTATATTTTAGGTAGTAAAAATTGATCCCCATCGGATGTACAAAGTTAACGTCCCGTTGGCTCAAAAACGGGATGTTAAATAAATAATTAACTCATAACAGTCAAATAAAATAAAAGTGGGACTTTGTCAAATTTTTAGACCACTTTTTGGGAGGGTATCAGAACTAGAAATG